>Ga0214543_1001722_pt1 | contig 42782 bp, 43 predicted proteins | sample CNSS2metaG_FD_160094 | JGI IMG/M metagenome (GOLD analysis project Ga0214543, IMG submission 160094) | Root nodule microbial communities from cowpea collected in UCLA plant growth center, Los Angeles, California, USA - CNSS2 | ecosystem: Host-associated > Plants > Roots > Nodule | place: USA...
TATGTATGCCAATTGTGTGTTATTTATTTGTTTTTATTTTTAAATATATGTTGAGCATGATTATGAAATGATATAATCATTTAATTATATTAGTCATCATGAAACATGAATTGGTTAAATGGTTGAATATTGATTTGGCATTTGTATGGTTATGGGTTCAAGCCTTGGAGAACCCAAATTAAACTTTATTTTTTCTATTTTGGGTTTTGGCTTGAATTTGAAGGGTTAAGGGAAACCTAGATGCATGGGCCTCCAAGGGAGGCTGAAAAACGGACCATAAAGAATCAATGAATGATAATAAACATTGCCATTAAACCTTAAATTCGTTTTTGGTAATTATCTAGCTTTAAGGCACCTTTAAAAGGCCAATGTGAGGTAAGAAGAAGGGTTTTGGCAAGCTGTGAGTGTACTCAGAAAAAAGAACACGAATTTTGAGAGTAGTAAGGTTGGAGTGAAGCTTTGAAGCTGAATTGGGAGAGAAAGCCAAAAGGAGATCATTGAGGATCAAGAGAGAATTCACAACAATTCCAAAATTTAAGCCAAGGGAACTAGGTTAGGGGAGCTGAACCACGTTCTATTTATGTGTTATGCGTAATTGTATGATTTATAGCATGTATATGATAGGCCATTTTCTGTTTGCATTGAAATCTGCATTTCTGGAAATTTTTCAGAAACCGCCGCCAGGCGATGCATGGTACTGTACCCAGATTTGGTTTTTTTGGGTGAAGGGCCTAGCGGTATTGGTTGAACCACTAGGCGACGCGATTTTGTGGCTCGATTTGTGTTTTTCTCTAAGTTTTTACATGAGTTTGCTGGTGCTGAAAATCGGGGAAAAACTACTCAGAATAGTATGCACCGCCTGGCGGCACGGGGCTCGCCGCCAGGCTCCATATCAGAGATACGAGGGATGCTCTGGTTCACAAAAAACGCTATTTTTTGTACTTTTCCCGCAACAGGGACCGCCCGGCGGTAGTACAATCCCGCCAGGCGCAACTTTTCACTTCTGGGTGCTAGGCACCACCACTTTTTTCTGGTTTGCGCAGTTTTTGTAAATTGCATTTCTCGGTTCGTTAAAATGTGGTTCTTCACTTTGAACGGTGGAGATTTGATTTGGAGGTTAGTAGCTAGAGATATACGCTACGCAATATTGCTGATTTTGGAGTCTTTAAAATGCATGAATAACCTCTTGATAATTACTAGTAACTTCTAATGAAACATGATTGGGTTATGTGGTAAGTCTCTATCAATTTGAATTTTCCTTTGGATTAGTCACATGTGGAGAATTGGTTTGGTGAAGGCATGGGTGTCAGTATTAACTTGCATTGGTGCATAAGATCATGTGCTTAAAATTGTTAGAGTGTTGCTGCTTATATTTTGTTTGAGCATGCTTGGGATGGTCTATATGACTAGGGAATGAATGCACATGTGAGGTGCTATAAGGCCTGGAACATTATAGATGGTAATGCTTTTCATTAGGGGTAATATGGAATGAGAGCAAATGAGAACAACTGAGAGCAACCTGTGTGAAGTGTGCTTGAAACTGAACTAAAACCAATACTGCGCAAGTACTGGTGTAGTGCCTGGCGGTAAGGAGGGGTGCGCCAGCCGAATTCTGCAGTTTAGTGAATACTAAGGCGCTTGGTGCCTGGCGGTAGAGGAAGTCCCGCCAGGCGATAGTTGTAGTGGCAGTGAAGACTAAGGCGCTTAGCGCTTGGCGGTACGTGTCCCCCGCCAAGCAATCTGGAAGCTGCAGCGCCTAGCGGTACGAGTCCCCCGCCAGGTGATTTTGCTGCAACAGATTGGTGTTATGCTTACTATGATGTGCATGATCTACAAGGCTTCTAAGATATCTTAAAGGTCGGCTTGCTGGTGTTCCTTAAGTTGAGCTCAGAACGTATCCCTTGAGTTGAGCTCGAGATAGGGGTTAAGCACGTGGCATTCCTCGAGTTGAGGTCGAAATGGCATCCCTCGAGTTGAGCTCGGGTTGACGAATGTTGCCGGTGTGAGTGTGCTAGTTGTGGCCAGTACGGATGGGTCCAAATAGATTGCCCTCCTCAGTAGTTGACTGACGAGTTTGGTAGTCTTGGGACGTTATGAATTATGTTCGTATATGGGAACTCCACATGGCGTTACGGTGTATGATCCATAACATGGTTTTCCACACGTCGTCTATCGATTGTGGCCGATAGGTGTGGCAGCAAGACACCTTGAGGTACTCACTAGAAGATGTAGAACACGAATAACATGGTGGTGGCCATGTGATGTGATATCAAAGGATGGAATTCCTTTGGTGTGATTGTGTGATTGGTATATTTGTGCCATATATATATGTTTATTTTGTTAGCTCACCCTATCTGCTTGTGTTTGGCGATGATCGTGTACGTGGTACATGGGAGCAGATGATATTGCAGGTGGATCTGGTGAGGCTTAGCAGCAGAGCGGGGAAAACTCATGGGAACAGTTTTATAGACTTTTATCATTTATGGTTTTGGAATAAAGATGCAATCATTTATGAGACTGTTTTGGTATTTTATTGAATTTTGAGAAGATTTGAACTTAGAGTTATATTTATTATGAAATAAATTCTTTGAAATTCTCGCGTTTTTGGGAAATGGATTTATAATAAATGTGATTTTATTTTCTTATTTTATATTATATATTAAACCTGTAATATCCGGTCGGGATGTTACACACGTCGCCCTCTACACTTCCCATGATGTCGTTTTTTGCAAAGCCTTTCCTACCACCCTGAAAGGCCCTGCTCTCGAATGGTTCACCACCCTCCCGCCATACTCCATTGACTGCTTCGACACCCTCTCCCACATGTTCACCACTCACTTCGCCGGTAGCCGCCCACATTAAACTACAACAATCTCACTTCTCGACATGAAACAGGAACAAGACGAGACGCTCCGAGCTTTCATTGATCGGTTCAGTAAGGTTGCCCTTCGCACATCACACCTAAACCAAGAGATGATATGGCCCTCACTCTTTAACCCGACCCCTTCGCCAACAACGTCTACCTTCATCCACCCGCCTCCATGCATGAGTTAAAACTGCATGTTGTCGATTACGTCCGCATGGAGGAAATGAAAACTCTCCATTCAAAGTTTTGCAATGACTACACACCCTATATTGCAACCCCCTCTCCGTGACCTCCCCGTCCTGATCCGATACCCCGGGAACCTCGACAACCCCGCTTCACTAGATACGCCAACCTAAATGTCCCTAGATCCCGTCTCCTTGACGAGGCCTACAGGCCGACCTCATCCCAGCACCACGTAAGACGACCACTCCCCCCAACGCGGACATGACTAAATACTGCCGCTACCAACGAAACCACGACCATACCTCAGAGGAATGTAAAGCACTCCAGGATAAAATCAAAGAACTGGTTCGTGCTGGCCATTTTTGTCGCTTTGTCCGCAAAGACAACCACTCCTCCCGGTCCAATCACCCTCCTCGTTCCGACCACCGACGCCCTCCCCGCGACTCTCGCCATGATAAACACCCAAACCAACCTGTAAACCATGACCCCTAACTGGCTCGCATCGATGTCAACCCTGCCGACCCTCCCCTCCACGACACTATTAGCACCATCTCTGGTGGTTTTGCTAGTGGAGGATCCACCTCATCCGCCAGGAAGAGACACCTCTACCATATCCAATCCATCAACCACATCACCCATTTTCATCACAGACGTCGCATGCCCCTCATAACCTTCACGGAAGACGATTTTCAAGGCCATGATCACCATCAAGATGACCTTATGGTCATCACCGTCGAAATAGAAAACTACGCAGTCAAGAAAGTCCTCTCGACCAAGGCAGCTTCGTCGACATCCTCTATTGGGCCACGTACCAGAAACTCCAACTCCCCGACACCGCCATGGTCCCATACGACGAACCGATATATGGATTTTCTAGGGAAAAAGTTTCCACCCGCGACTACATTGACCTCCATACCGTTTTTCGCGATGGCGCCCAAACAAAGACAATCCCTATCTGTTTCCTTGTCGTCGACGCACCTACATCTTATAATGTCCTCCTCGGTCGCCCTTCACTCAACACTATTGGCACTGTTGTCTCCACACCTCATTTGGCCATGAAGTTCCCCTCCCCATCTGGCCACATACTCACCATTCATGACGACCAACGCCTTGCACGCGAATGCTACATGGCCAACCTACGCCCGCAACTTTCCATCCTTCAAACCAATCATATTGAGCGACCACCCAGCTCTGAAATAGCCCTATCTGGTGATGATCTAGACCCCAGAGTAGGTCGGGATGTTCGCCTCAAACCGATCGAAGAAATCATCCCCCTAGAACTCCCTAATGGCCGCACCATCAAACTCAGCATTGGTTTACAACCTGAACAACGTGACATCCTCACACCCACCCTTGTCAATAACACGAACCTCTTTTCTTGGTCAGCTGCTGACTTACCCGGAGTTGACCCTAACGTGGCATCCCACAAGTTGTCCATTTACAAGGAGGCCCGATATGTCTCCCATAAAAAACGCAAGCTTGGTGAAGAATGACGCCTAGCGGCCAAAGCCGAGGCCGACAAATTGCTCAACACAGGGTTCATCGAAGAAGCCCACTACACCACTTGGCTCTCTAACGTGGTTCTGGTTAAGAAAGCCAATGGCAAATGGCGGATGTGCGTTGATTACACGGATCTTAACAAAGCCTGTCCTAGGGATGCCTACCCCTTACCCAACATTGACCGACTTGTCGATGGCGCAGCAGGTAACCAGGTCCTCAGTTTTCTTGATGCATACTCCGGTTATAACCAAATTCCCATGGTCACATCCGACATGAACAAAACCGCCTTCATTACCGACGACGCCAACTACTTCTACAAGGTCATGCCATTCGGTCTCAAAAACGTAGGGGCAACCTACCAACGGTTGATGGACAAAGTCTTCAACCACTTAATGGGCAAATGTGTCGAAGTATACGTCGATGACATGGTTGTCAAATCCCCAAGCCATCACCAACACGCTCAGGACCTATCCACAGTCTTTTCTGCATTAAGACAATACAACATCCGCCTCAACCCCGACAAATGTGTCTTCGGCGTCGACCGCGGTAAATTTCTCGGCTTCATGCTGACCCAATGCGGCATTGAGGCTAACCCCGAAAAGTGCAATGTAATCATTGAGATGCGAAGTCCCAACAATATCCAAGAAGTACAATGCCTCATAGGCCGCCTAATCGCCATCTCATGTTTCCTTCCCAAGCTAGCCGAACAAACCCAACCCATCATTCAACTGCTCAAAAAATCGGCTAAGTTCACGTGGAATGATGATTGTGAACAAGTATTTCAGAAGATGAAAACCACCCTCACCTCACCACCCATCCTCCATAAAATAGACACTCATCAACCCCTACTGGTCTACATCACCGCCACAAATCACACCGTCAGCGCCGCACTGGTTCAAGATATCGGCGGCACCCAACATCCCGTTTACTTCGTCAGTAGAACCCTGCAAGATCCCGAAACCAGGTACCAGATGGTGGAAAAATTAGCCCAATCCCTGGTCCACGCAGCCCGACGCCTACGCCCATATTTCCAAAATCATAACATCATCATCAAAACCGACTACCCGATCCAGAAGATATTGCAAAAACCAGACCTTGCAGGGCGAATGTCGTCTTGGGTCGTTGAGTTATCCGAATTCAACATCCGCTACGAACCTCACGGCCCCATCAAAGCTCAATGCCTTCTAGACTTCATTAACGACCTCCAACAAACCCCTGAAGAGGACCAATGGACACTTTATGTTGATGGTTCATCAAACCCAAAAGGGGCAGGTGCCAGCATCATACTAGAGGGCCCCAACGATATCCTCATAAAAAAAATCCCTCCACTTCGCCTTCAAGACATCTAACAACCAAGCCGAGTACGAAGCCATCCTCGCCGGCTTATCCTTGGCCCGCGAGGTTGGTGTCAAATCATTGACGTGCAAAACCGATTCCAAGCTTACCATTGGCCATTTAAATGGCGAGTTCCAGATCAAAGACCCTACCCTCCTACAATATTATCACCTGGTCTGGAAAGTCATCCAGTCTGCCTTCGAACAAGTCTGCATCCAACACATCTCCAGATCCGAAAATGTCAGAGCTGACATATTGTCCAAACTAGCCAGTACCAAGTTAAAAAGTCACCGCCGATCACTATTGTAGCAAACACTATCCGCTCCTTCCATCACAAACACTTGTCATACCCTAACCCCACATCAAGCAGACAATTGGGCAACTCCCTACATCCAATACCTCTAAACCGGTCACCCCTCACCTGACGCTAACAGGAGTTGGATGGCTAAAGCCGCCAGCTACACAATGATAGGCAAAGACCTGTTCAAACGAGGATACGGTTAACCACTCCTTAAATGCGTTACTACAGAACAAGCTCAGTACATTATCAAAGAGTTACACGAAGGCATATGCGGCTACCATTCCAATGCACGCACCATGACTACCCGAATCCTTCGCGCCGGTTACTTCTGGCCGACCATGGAGGCAAACTGCCACGACTTCATCAAAAAATGCATACCATGCCAGAAACATGGCAACCTCATCCATCAAAAACAAGAGCAGCTTCACTCTATACTATTCTCGTGGCCCTTCGCAAAATGGGGAATGGACATCCTTGGCCCTTTCTCCCCCGGCAAAGGCCAAGTAAAGTTCTTGATAGTAGTCGTCGACGACTTCACCAAGTGGATAGAGGCCAAACCACTAGCCACCGTTACAACCCAACAAGGCCAACAGTTCGTCTGGAAGGATATCATATGCCGATATGGTGTCCCGCATACAATTATCACCGACAATGGGACAGTTTATAGACAAATAGCTTGCTAAATTCTATACCAACCTAGGCATCAAACACGTAACCAGCTTTGTTGAGCACCCGCAGACCAACGGACAGGCCGAAGCAACAAACAAGGTTATATTGGTAGAGTAGCGTAAACGGTTGGACAGCGCTAAAGGCCGATGGTCAGAAGAATTAGTGGAAGTGCTATGGGCCTACAGATATACACCTCAATCAGTAACAAACGAATCCTCGTTCAGCCTAGTATACGGCGCAGACGCCATGATACTAGTTGAAATAGGCGAACCATCTCTGCGTCGAGAACTGTACGACCCAGTTCAAAATCATTAAAACATGAACACCCACCTCAACCTCCTACCTGAATTAAGAGAAAAAGCCCATATCCGCAATCTAGCCGCCAAACAGAGAGTGGCCATAAAGTATAATGCAAACTTGCACCCAAGATCGTTTGCCAAGGGAGACTTAGTTTGGAGAATGGCCAGCAGTGCAAGAAAGAAGGATGGCAAGTTCTCCGCTAAATGGGACAGCCCGTACCGAATACATGAAGATGCTGGGGGAGGGGCATATAAACATGAACAGTTATCCGGGGATGAGATACCCAATACGTGGAACGTATCCCATCTCAAGTTTTAGTTCAGTTAAACACATGTATTGTACGAAATACTTGTAACCCTGGGTGTACTCTTTTTCCTCACCTGGTCTTTTTTTCCTAAGGAGGGTTTTGGCCAGGGAGGTTTTAACGAGGCACCCCAAATTACATGAATAAAATAGAGGGTTTTTCACCTCACGACTACTCCTCACCTTACTTTTAACACGCTTTTAGTTCCTCACTCTTACCACAAGTAAGCAGCCTAGGTTGAACACCCTTAACTTGATGATAATTCGTTTAAGTTCCCCACCCTTACCACAAGTAAGCGGTCTGTGTCGAACACCCTTAACTTCATGTTAATTCGTTTCATGTTCCCACCCTTACCATAAGTAAGCGGCCTGGGTCGAACACCCTTAACTTCATGTTAATTCGTTTAAAGTTCCCCACCCTTACCACAAGTAAGCGGCCTGGGTCGAACACGCTTAACTTAATGTTAATTCGTTTAAGTTCCCCACCCTTACCACAAGTAAGCGGTCTTGGTCGAACACCCTTAACTTAATGTTAATTTGTTTAAGTTCCCCACCCTTACCACAAGTAAGCGGCCTGGGTCGAACACCCTTAACTTCATGTTAATTCGTTTAAGTTCCCCACCCTTACCACAAGTAGGCGGCCTGGGTCGAACACCCTTAACTTAATGTTAATTCGTTTAAGTTCCCCACCCTTACCACAAGTAAACGGCCTGAGTCAAACACCCTTAACTTAATTTGAAAACGTTTTAGTTCATCACCCTCACCACACGTAAGCAGCCCTGGTCGAGTACTCTCATTAACATACAAGCATCAATAATACTCCTCCAGGTAAATACGCATTTAACATAACATATCGCGTACATAACAACATTCTCCAACAAACGTGTTCCTATCATATATGCTATCGTCAACAACCACACAACAAATATATCCACAATATGCATCACATTAAAAGCAAGTTAAAATATTGTACGAGTTATTACAGACTTAGGATTCATTGCGAATAGAACATCATAAAAACTACACCCTAAGCTGCTTTGTTATTATCACCCTCCACGACCTCTCTCGCGTTCATGTCCTCATCCCCTATTGTCTTCTCTGCCTCCTCCTCGGGGCTGCTCTCGGCTTCATTAATAAGCTAGTCGTCCACCATATCCTTGTTCACATTGAAATCTTGGATCAGCCGCATCAATATCCTGGCAGAAGAAACCCGACTGCCTCACCCCTTTCTGAAACCCGTTAATATGCTCTTGAATAATGCAGCTCTTCAAATCTTCAAGTTCCACCTCCACACCTTCATATTTTTCCTTCAACTCATCATAGTCCGCCTCAAGGTTCGCTATCCTCCCATTGAGCTTAGTCTCCAAATCCAGACAACGAACCTTCCAGGTCCCCAACCTCTTCTTTTCTTCTTTCCACCCTTCTCTCTCCTTTTTCCACGTAGCTCTTTCCTCTGCAAACTTTTCAACCTTCTCTTGGAGATCTTCCAGCTTTTCCTGGTTCCCTTCCTTCACCTCCCTACGATATAGTGACCCAACCCAGCGACTCAATATCAGCGCCTTACTCCCAAACTACACCATTGTCCTTACCAAGTGGTCCGGCTCCATATTGTCGATGAAGTTAATCAATATCTTCGGCATGTTAATCTCGATATCCTTTCGAATGGACGTCTCTGGCAACTCAATCAGGCCAACCTCCGGCCCCTTAGCACCGCTAGACGACCATTGCCCCCAACAAGGCGGCCCTTACCTTCTTCACATCCTTGCCCTTACCAGGCCTAGTCGGCAACTCGGCTTTCATTTTAGTGCCTCCATGAACATGCACCTCCACCAACGATTCTTGCAAATTTGGGACCTTAGTATTCCCAGTTGCCTTCGCCTTCATTGCCTTCTCTTTCCTCAGTGCTTGAAAAAGGGTCAAATTCTTCTTTCCATCTTGAGCCATATGTCCTGCACGAATGCACCAAAATTGGGTTAGTTTAACTTAGAAACATCGAGACCGTTTAAGTCACAAACAGATACCTTCAATATCAATAATCGGATGAACCAAATAATAAACCCTAACTAAGCCCTTAGTGGGTAGTTTATCAGTAAACTTCATCAGCACCTCCACCACCTCCCTATCCGCCGTCGACAACTCATCGGTACTCATATCCTTATACCGAGAGGGGTTACCCGTCCAACTAAAAGGGAATTTTGTACTCCCATCTACATTAAGGAAATGTGACTTTCCTCCCTCCTTCACCACAACTTTGAAATACCCATCCTTGAAGTGCTTGAACGAATGTGAAAACGCGTCCAATCTGCTAATACTCGGTCTGCTCACCAAGGATAGCCATGTAGTCGGTTGTCGAGGTCTCGTGTCATAGAAGTATAAAAACGCATGAGGAGACGGCCGTAGATACAACGACTGGCACAGAACACGAAAGGCCTGCGGGTACGCCAACTATTCGGATGTAGCTGAGTAGGCACCACGTTTAACTGGCGGAGCACCCCCATGGTGAAATCATCTAGTGGCAACCTAACATGTAATTGAGAAAAGTGACACATATACATGTAAAAATATTTGTCGGCAGCTCCTTCTTGCCCATGGCAGACGCGCTCAATAGCGCTCACCCGTTCCAATGACACGATACCACAATCCACGCCCTTTGTGATAACGGGGGTACAATTCAGCCACGAGTTTAGCAGACGAGACCACTGAAACAATGACGACTGGTTTCGAACATCAGCCGCAGCCCAATCATAACCGGCCTTGGCTGGTCAACTACTTTCTGCTATCTCTTTGGGAGGATCTTCCCTCACATCGGTTACCATCTCCATCGGGATCCTCCCCACCACAGCTATTGGACTGACACTTTCCTCCTCAAGACGCCTATCTACACTCCCCCTAAACTGCATACTCCCACTACTTGACGATGACAATGACACAATATCACTAGTACTAGACATACCTTTTTTGAAAGATGTCGGCAGAAACAAGGAACTAGTCAGATAGTTCTAACGCACGCAAGTCTCTAATTTCGAAATCCTCACAAATGAGCTAACAAAAGCAAACTCTTCGCGACATCCGCATTTATAAGCATGAATTTCAAACGCCACAACTTCTTCCCGCCAAAAGTCACAACCCATACCAATCATCACAAGGCACACCAAAGGTCGTGAGCACCAGAAACGACGACACAAAAACCCTTTTTGATTAGACCTCTGACACCCATTCACCTGCTACAAACCTTTTCACATTTTTAGCCTTAACATTGTTCATCACATTTAAAGGCTGGGGACTGGTGTACCACACCTAGTCGGCCTAGCCAAAAACGACAACACTTGTCATCCTTTACCGTCATAACTATATCGGCAAAGGCTGGGGGACTGGTGTACTACACCTAGCCGGCCTAGCTGAATAATAACCATAAAACCCGTCTGCATAACCACCAAGGATGTAAATAATAACAATCACCATATACATGCTAAGGTGAATCAAGGTATTTGGCCTAAGTCGCTAAGGAACAACATTGATCGAACAAACTAAAGCAACAATAGCGGCCTAAGCCGCTAAAGAGTAATCGGCCTACGCCGTTAACTCTAGGAAACTAAGCAAGGACTTGGCAAAACCAGAACATTCCTGTAAGATTCATCAAGCCCACAATAATCGAACTAAGGGACTTGGGCTAGGGTCCAAGCCCACCTACAGCCCAAACAAGGGCCCAGCCCATGACATGGCAGGACATAATTAATAAACCTATAAATAAGCATGGACCTTAGTAATTAAAGGTAGGAATTCATTACTCTCCTAATCACCAGATTTGACTTTCTAAGAGATTTTGTTGACTTGAGCTTCGGAGTCTCTTCTGCAGGTAACCCCCCTCGAGTCCAAACCGATTACACCGAGATATCCATAGGCGACATGTATCAGCTGGGAAGAAGCCTGCTGAGGAGATGGCGGACCAGAGTAAGGTAATACTTGTGTCTAACATATCTTATTTGTTCTCTGCAGGAACAGTATTCTAATCTAAAATGTAAACAATTATAATTTATTTCAAAGTATTTGATATTGAAGAAACAACAATCCTCCTAAATATTTGATAATATTATGTTTCTTTACCGTAATTATTTATTATTTTATAAAAATTAATTAAAATTAATATTGAAGTAGTAAGAAAATGGGTACGAGTATGTGTACTAAATTATACCAATTACTCGGTGGGGATGAGGATGGTACAAAAATTTGATACCCGTTGAGTTTGGGTATGGGGATGGGGATGGGTATGCGATAGCGAAACCCGTCCTCGCCTCGCTCTATTGCCATCCCTAGTTCCGATAGAGCAGGTAGAAACATGGCTAGGAATATTTGGTGGTGTGGTATCTTATGGGGTTATGAGTTTGTCGTCGATCTTTATCCTTGTGATGCAAGGTCGTTGGTTTTTATTGATATCTTGTGATATTATGATTGTTGACTGAGATGGACTATGTTATATCTATGATGTTTTAGCTTGTGTAAGCTCACCCTTTATGTTTGTGTTTGTGTGTTATACGGGAGCAGATATTGATGCAGATGCATGCTAGTGGAGATGCACACCAATGAGGAGCTTGGGGATTACCTTGGAAGAAGGACTTTTATTTGTAATTTTTTTTTTGTCAATTTTATTTTAAAAAATGTATAAGTTAGATGATTTGGACGTTGGATACTCTTTCAAATTGGAAGGTTTATTTTGATGAATTAAATGATATTTTGTTTTAATTATGAGAAATTTCTATGTATTTTAGTAGCATCCTGACAGGGTGTTACAAGGAACAACATAATCCCCATTGATTTTTCTATCATTGAAGGTGAAACATCATAAGGTTGGTTTTTTTTCCTTAAAAACCTTAAGAGACATGTTACACCTCAAGAAAACTTGTGCTTAATTTTGAATCGGCACAACTCTATCAATGCAACATTCAGTCGATCAGGGAGTGGATGGGCTCAATGAAATTGTATGCATGTGTACTGCATTCAACACATTACCTAAAATTTCACCAGAAGATGTAGAAATACAACTCTGAAAAAGGACCTTGTCAACATAGGTAAGTACTTAATTTTCCAAAATTTTATTCAATTATATGTGATATTTCATTATTCTCCGTCAAATTTAATTAGTATTATTTTGTAACTATATTTGCAGCATACGCAATGACTGAGCCGCGATGTAACTATTGCTACAATATCATAAGGGAAGCCAATCTGGAACCAGCAACTTGGATTGACCAAATTCCAAGACATCAATGGGCACTTGCGTATGATGAAGGCAAAAAATAAGGTCACCTCACAACTAATCTGGTTGAAGCAATCAACTCACTCCTGAAGTAAACAAGAAATTTACCAATCTCCTCCACAGTATTAGTCACACAGATTTGATGTAACACCTTCTTCACAGAAAGAGGGGGGCGCATAAATGTAATAATAAGTGTTGATCATGTCTATTATGAAAATGCAACCAAGGTAGTACAAGATGGTGATTCAAAATCAAACACCCATAGGGTCGTTGAATTTGATAGAAATACGACAAGATTCAGAGTGGAGGAGATGGTAAACCCAAGAGAAATACGTCCTCCGAGTAAATTTGTCATTAGGTTGGAAGAACAGTAGTGTGATTGTGGGAAGTTTCAAAAATTCATCTACCATGTTCACCTGTCTTAGCAACTTTCAAACATGTTCATCACAACTTCAATATGACCATATGTTTGGGGAGCTAAGGCATGAACAATATTGGCCATCATACCAAGGCCCACAACTTTGGCCAAATCCAGCCACAAGAAGGAGTGCAAAGGGTCGACCCAAATCATCTAGAATCAGAATTGAGATGGACATCAAGGAAGGAGGACACCCACAAAAATGCTTATACTATCAGACGCTAGGCCACACAAGAAATTATTATCCTCATAACTAAGGCATTAGAGGGTCCAGATCCCATCATTAATTGTATTGTATTATCTTTCATCCATTTAGTAAAACTTCTATTCAGTTTTACCTTATCAATTTAATTACACTTGTCTAAATAACTTAATAACAAAATTTGATAAAAATACTTTAATATTAAAAATTTAATACCATTCTTTTCTAATAAAAAACAGTAGTTAATTCATAACAATTAGTTTCTATAATAATCTACATCTTTATTTTTTTTTCCTGCACAACTAACAACTATTTTTACTAGCATTCCTTAATTTTTAATTGTTTTAATTTTTTTTTCAAAAATTGAATAATGTATAATTATATGATTAAATAATTCCTATGTTTTAACTTTTTTATTTACTCTCATGTATCCATTTATCCTTTACTTGAGCGTCTTTGCAGTTTCTGTTTTTAGTATTTTCTGTTGGTCTTGTTGTAGTTTGGCACACCTTCTTCTTCCGTTGGTTATCTTCATATGATAAAATTTTTGTCATTTGTTATTACTCTTTTTTCCCTTGTTTAGTGCTGTTGAAAAATGCTTCAATCCTCTCCATTTTATTTTCCTGAAGTTTTTTGTAATGAATATGCACAAATGGATACTTGTATATATTAGCAGTGTGCGTCTCTGTTTGGTGATGTCAATGCATAGAGATAATGGTTGTGAACTATGGAGTGGAGGATGAAAGATGTAGATGATAATTGGAGGAATAGAAAAAAAGGTAAAGTGGATGAGGATGGTAAAAATGAGAGTGAATGTTCTTATGGTAAAATGGTTGAAGAAGAAGGATGATACTCCACCTTTACCAAAACCGCTTTTACAAAATGAGAAAAATGGCGATAGGTGATACATGCCAACACAAAAGTAGAAAGTATTTGTGAGGAAACTATGATAAGTGTTGGCACGAGGAAATGGAAGGGGTGTGAAAAGAAATGTAGGGGAGTATAGAATGCAAAATAAATTGGGCTTCTAGAATAAGCTATAAAAAGAAAAATAAGTGGTGTAAAGTAAAATAACAATGGGCTACTACAAAAATATTGTGTAAAAGGAAAAAAAGAGGTGTAATGATAAAAATGTGGATTGAGTTCTCTTTTTTTCTTCTATGTTTTCTCTTATTTATTATTTACTTTTTCAAATCACTTATTTTTTAAAAGGAAATTTTATTATTATTTTTAATTATATATTAAATTTTTTAATATTAATTAGTTTTTTTTTAAATTATTATACATTTTTTATTTACCATTTTTGTTATTAATTAAACATCTATTTTCTGTGGATTTTTTGAAAACAAAATTTTATTAATTTGGAGGAAATTGGATGTTGACAAGGACCATCAATAACAAAAGTTATTAGAACCGGACGATGCAACACTCAAATAGACGGATAGTCTTATTAAGTTTTGATGATAATAAAAATTATTATGTTGTTATTATATAAATATGTTATTTGTATAACATATTTAATGTTAGCAGATTATATGTATCTTAAGACTATAAGCCTCTATAGTAGACAAATAGTCTTTTATATTAATTAGACGATACAAGTTCAATTAATCAGATGTTAAATGCTTAACTGATTAAATGATACAAATTTGACTACTCAAAAGTTTGTACTCATGCTACAAAGCTAACTTGATTAATTGATTCATTAAATGACTATAACACCTTATCTGACATGTTGATGTCAACATATTAATTATTTTATTATGGCAATTTATTATTATTATCATGGATAATGATATTTTAATCAACTTTTAACTTATCACTCCAATTACTCTTCAACTATTTATTTTGATTTTTTTTAGTGGTGTGATGTGATAATTCAAGGGTGATTAAAGTGATGGGTTAAAAGCGAGTCAAACAAAGTAGGTCAAAGTATTATTATCTATTATCATTTTATGAATTAATTAAATCTCGCAAGCTGCAACAATGAAATAGCTTTTTAACATTTTCTAAATAAAATTTTGATAAGCAAATTATATATCTTAAATTGAAAGTTGATTTAATTGTCAACGATCATTTCATCTCTAAATGTAGAAACATTCAATATGCTCTGATTTATGACTAACATTAGCTAATCATTTATTGATTTTATTACTAATGAAATATATGTTGCAAAGTTTCCTTTAAAAAAAACTTGAACGTTCGAGAAAAATATTTAACCTAACCACATAAGATACTGACACCACTCTCAACCCAAAACCTTAAGGCAATGGGTTTATGGGTCTTTATTCTTATATAGTGCTCCACTTTCTCATTTTTAGCCAATGTGGGACTTAGAATCACAATCTCCCCCTCAAGGGTGAGTCCCTTCAACCACATTGGTACACTCCCCCTCCAGCGGAAGCATTTCCAACCATGAGTACCCCTTCTCGTACCACCATTCATCTTACTGCACTCGTCTGAGTCGGTTTTTTAACCATCGGCTCTGATACCACTTGTCAGGTTTATAAGGAGGGGGTATCACTGGGGAGATACAACACCAATGAGACCTGAGCCAAACCATATAAGGCACTAACACCACTCTCAACCCAAAACCTTAAGGTAGTGAGTTTATGGGTCTTTAGTCTTATATAGTGCTCCACTTTCTCAATTCTAGCCAATATGGGACTTAGACTCACACTTGGATTCCTAACAATCTCCACGCTCACCGCACCACTCTAATGGGGAAAACAACAACAAACAATATACCAGAGAATGCAGCGGATATAATTTCCCCTAACTTGCAAGAATCTATGAGGAGCAATAATCAAAGAGCAGCAATAATAAATCACCAAAAGCACAAATAAAGGCACCAAGATTTTTAATGTGGAAAACCCTCAAATCAAGGGTAAAAACCACGAGTCGTCCAGGCCAAAGAAATAGCTTCACTATGATCAACAAGAGTACAAAAGAGTCTCAATCAATAGCACAAATTAGTGCCAACACCCAACCAAATAACAGAGCAACAAAGCTTTCAAAATAGAGAAGAACAAGAGAGGAAAACCTATAATATCACTGCTGCAGTGCGAAATTAATATCTCCCAACTCAGACCTTGTATCAAAGATCCGACCGGTCAGAATGAAGAGCAATGAGTACCAAACCTGCTGTAAAAATTTCAGCTCGATCCAACGGTGAACGAATCCGCAGCGCCGATTCTACTGTAACAGCTCTGTGAAAAACGTGAACAGAATTTTCACTCTACCTCTCCCTCTATGTGTTAGGGCTTTCAGTGTGTTCTGACTCTATTGTTCTGCCTCTCTCTTTATTTTATAGCCCCCTCTCCACTAGATTAAATGAGACATGGGCTTCTCAAGTTTTGGGCCTTTTCTCCACATAGGAAGGGAGTCCAATATCCAACACTTTGATCATAAGAAGAAAGTTAAATCAAAACATCATGGAAGATATTTCAAAACAAAAGAGCTTAACAAGAAAATCTAAAGAGCATCTTGCAAACTCTATCAAGACCTTCAATATGAAGTTTTAAACAAGAAAGGTGTTCATACAAATCAATGGAGAATCAAATATCAGTGATAATGAAGCACTTAATGGTCATATTCTCAACAATTATACATTGAGACCAATCTAAAAAAGACAAAAACAACAAGAAGAAAGTATACATTTAGAAATATAAAATAGTTTCAATGTGAAGTGATTCAAGACACTGAGTTTATAAAGTTAAAAGTAATAGTCTAGTTTTTGAGAAACAATGGGTGTGTGTTAAACCATTGTAATGTACTTCACATTGTGAAGTTTATCCAAGGAGCTTAAAATGTACTCTTTATGTTTGAGAGTGTGTTCTCGTTATTCTATTGAGAGTTTTCTTTATCTCAAAAGGAGATAAAGAATGATAGCTAGAGAGGTTTATACTTGTTATATCTAAAGAAATTTTATTTATGTTTCATAGAGAAGGTGTACTCGTGTAACTGATGAAGGCATGACCACCTCACCTAGCACCTTGGAAGCCAACCCAAGAAGGATTACAAGAAGCATGTCAAAAGGAGAGGCTTTTCCATCTTCATCCTTATTTAGTATTTCCTTAATTTGAATTACATGAAGTTGGCTTGGTTTATTATTTTAAGTTGACTTGTTGACCTTGACTCTATGTTGACTTTTTAACTTAAAGATTAGCTCAACCTAAAGCCAACATGCTAATCTAATTTCAATTGCCTTGTAGGATGATTAAGGAGGTGGTGCATAAGGAGACAAGTGAAGTAGCAAATGAGGAGAAGCACATGTGGAGGAGAGAGAAGTAGTAAGGCTTTCAAGAATAATCTAGAAAGGATGACCACATGCCTTGACCACCAAGTTGTCTAGAAGCATCTAGAATGCACCTACACTCTTGCCTTGGTCGAGAAGACTCCTAGAGCCTACACATGTGCTCCTTTGTGACCTACCTTTTACAATCTAAGTTTTTGTTTATTGAAATGTAACCCTTGGGAAACTATTTGTTTTGGCTAAGAGGCTCTTAGGAACTTCTATTTAAGGGGACCTCTAACACTTGCACTAATGCAAATTTGACATTTTACTTCGCATTATAGGCCTCGGTTGCAGCTGAACCGAAGCCTATAAGGAGGCGGTGACATTTTTGCAATTTCGTCAGGCTTTTGGCCTCGGGTCTTTAAGGACCGAGGCAATAAAGGGGGCTTTAGGCCTCAATTATTAATTGAACTGAGGCCATAATGTCTGTTAAAATTCCCAATTCGCGAACCCTAACTACTATTCATCATCTCCCCAACTCTCTTCTCTCTGTGCAAATTTCTCCGCTATACCACCACCACCATGCTCTGCCTCCGTCGTCGACCAGCATCCGTCGTCAATAGTCGTGTGTCGTCGCCTCCGTCGCGCTGTCCAGGTTCACCGATTGCAAATCACCTCCCGCTACGGATCAGTTCGAAAACTCTGCGCGAACTTCGCTGCCACCACCACCACGCTCCGCCTCCGTCACCGACCATCATCCGCCATCAACTGTCGTGCGTCGTCAATTAAATCTTTGTGCCTCGCTCTCGGTGAGTTCGAAAAATTGGTTTCCCTACGCGTTTTGTTGTGTTTTTTTTACCGTTTTGGTTCGTTTATGTTGCTTTGATTTTTCTCTATTATGAATTGTAATAGTTTGAGTTTTGTGGTTTCATTTTTCATGATGAGGTACTCTTGCATTGTGGATTTTTGAATTCTCAATTGTGCATCTTCTTTGAATTTATTTTCTTCTCAGATATCATTGGCAATTACTTGTGATTTCTCTAAGGGAGAACCTTGCTGTGTGGTTTTGCTCTTTGCATTGCCCTCCCCCCAACCATCTTAGACAAGTGATATATTGGTAAGAAACCTCAATTTCAATCTTATGAATATGACATGTTATATAAAAGTATCCTAACGTATTCCCTTTATCATAGTTCAATTATTGGACATAACATGTTGTTAGGGAGATCAATGACTAAGGCAAAATGTCTTGCATGGTACTCCCTACATGTTTGATATTTCTATCCATATATTTATAATTTTTTGATTTGATTTTCTACTTTAATTAATTTTAATGTTTTTGATATAATGTAGTGTAATAGACAAATCGGTTCATATGAGTACGGTTACTATATAATGCAATGGATGACAACCATTGTGCGTGCTCGTATTACAACTAATTGGGAAACGGTAATATATATTTGAATTAAAACAATTACTTTGCAATATACTAAAGTTTGGCATACTAAAGTTATTTTTCTATATACTAACTTAAGTTAATGTTAATGTCTTATTTTGCAGACATTCAAGCGTCTTGTGCCAATTCCCACAAAGTCTATAAACTTTGGTAGGATAGCATGTGTAAAGTTCATAATCCAAATGTACAATAGTATTGATTAGGACATATGTATTTGGATTGTGAATATTCCAACTATCTTTTAAATGTTTTTGGATTGTGGATGTTTGAGAAAATATTATGTTCTGGTTTGTGCTGTTCTGTGAAAAATATGCAGGTTTAAATGTGTGAATCATAATAAAACAAAAAATTTATTTAAAAAAAATAGCAGAATAGGCCTCGGTTCTTACCAAAACCGAGGCCAAAAGTAGGTATATGGCCTCAGTTCATACCAGACCCGAGGCAGAAAACAGACTTTATGGCCTCGGGTGATAATCGAGGCCAAAAGGGGGTGCCTTTTGGCCTTGCCCCAATATGCCTCGGTTCTAAAACCGAGGCAGAATCACGAAAGTAACCGGGGCTAAAATCCCTCACTGCACTGGTGTTGTACAAGGGTTGAACATTTTGGATAATTAAAACACCTTTGTGTATTAACCATTTGTGAAAGTTTCCTCCCTAGGAAATAAATACTTTTAAGCCTAGACTCAAGTGGAGGCACCATCACTTATCTTCAAAAGGGTCCATGGATTTTCCTCTTCTTTAAAGTGGTGTGCTTCTCACATTCAACCATTTCCTTCCTTTCCATTTTTTATGCTTTCCTTCCCTTTTGTTTGCTCTCGGGTTTCTTTATTTTACGCACATTCCACTTTGGTTTTCCGTTGAATCAATCCATTCTGTCCTTCTTTTGAGCTTTGTGAAATGAACATTCACATTTAGATAGCATGCTATCTTAATGTCTAGTGGGGATTTTCACTTAGCTTTCTTAAGAAATAATCACCATAGTCATGCATCTTAAAAAGGAACAAGAAAATCCTACATCATTTGGTATCTAGAGCTTTGGTTGGCCTTGAATATGGTGTTTTCTTGTGCTAACCTTTGGTTTCTTTGTCTTGGCTCCTTGGAAGGCTCTTAGATTTGATGGTTCCAACTTGGTGGGCACATTTTATTTCCAATTCATTAGAGGTTCAAGTATCTAAAATTGCCCTCTTTAAATTCTTGTGTTTGATGAAGTGAAAACATACCTTGTTATCCTTAAAAAGTATGTTGGCCGAGAGCTTCTTTTTGCCTTGTTACCATGCCAAAATTTTCTTAACTTGTCTCTCTTTGTCTTAAACTTTGTTTGAGTCATATGTCATATGCTAGTTGAAGTTTTCTTGCCTTTGTGTTCAAGTACTTGAATATTGCATGAATATATGTCTTGTTTGATGGATACTCCTTGAAATTGATTTTGGCCTAAAATAATTTGAGGAACTAAGTGTCCAAGCCACCTAAAACTCTTTCTCACCATTTTATGAAACTAGTTCTGGAAGAAGAAAAAAAAATCACTAATTTTGGCTTAAAAGCTGAGAGCAACCTTGCTCCTTGGTGAACTAAAAGTGTGTTTTTCACTAGGTGTTATGATACAAGTTTTCATACTTAGTGTTGGGTGATATTGGCTAATTAGTTCCACTTTTCTACTTGATTATTATCTTTCTTGGTTTATGCATGAATTATTAATGTATGTTCAAGTGCTTTCTAATAGAGTATTTTTCATGTGATTTTCTCGTGTGTCTTATTAAAGTTTTGTCTCATAAATTCTCTTCTTTAGAGTTTAACTTTCTTGGCTTTGTGCTTTTATTGCTTGTCTTTAAGTACTCTTGGTTTTGTCTTAGTAGTTTTCCTCCTCGTGTTTGAGAAAGGATTCAAATTTTAAAAGTAATTTCACTCTTTTTGGTGGATGCTTGAGTGTGGCCTTGCTTTGTGGGTTTGTGAGAGTGAACCTGAAACACTTAGGTTTTTGCTTAAGACCATTCTCGGCCTTAGGAATTTTTGTTTTTTGGTGCCTTCACTTTTGCTCTCAAGACATATCCATGCACCACTATTTTAAGGTGGGAGCTCTCGGGAATTGTGTCTGCAACACACTAACTTTCTTTCTTGTCTTGACTTTTGCTTTGTTTGTAAGAGAAATATATTTAAGTCCAATCTTTGAGGATGTAAGGGAGGAGGAGGACTCGGCCTCACCCTATTCACCTCTAATTGTGACTCTTGTGGCTACTCAAGGTGCATTAGTAGACCTTGGTAATATATTACAGCAAATAGAGCTTAATAGAAGAGAAGATAAAGCTCATGGTGAAAGACTCCTCCAAGAACACATGCAACAATTGCAACAACAACAAAAAATGCAATTGCAACTATAACAAAGATAAGATGAGAGGAGGAGAAGGAGATCCTCATCTAAGGACTCCTATGGTGGAGAAAGGAGAAGAAGGTTTGACCATGAGGGTGGAAGAAGGCGCAATCAATTGCCAACAAGACAACCACCACCCATCAAGATTCCAAAATTCAAGGGAGAACATTATCCCAATGTCTACCTTAAATGGGAGCAAAATATTGACCAAATCTTCAACATTCGTGACATTAGTGATCAAAAGCAAGTAGACTTAGTTGTTTTAGAATCTGAAGAGTATGCCATGACTTGTATGGCATCAAACCAAGGGCCACCAACGGCCTCTTGGGTGAACATTAAAATTTTAATGTGCGCTCGTTTTGTTCCATCCTATTTTAGGAGATAGACTCTTTTGAAGCTCCAAAGGCTTCAACAACGGTCAATGTGTGTATGAATATTACAAGTTGATAGAGTTCATGCTCTTAAAGGTAGGACTCCAAAATGATCGTGAAGTAGAGAGTGGCTAGGTTTGTGAGTGGTCTTAAGAGAGAAATTTAAGATATAGTAGAATTGTATGAATACCTTACTCTTAGCAAGGTTTTACACTTGACCTTAAAGGTTGAAAGGCAATTAAGAAAAGAAACAAGAGGCAAAGATGATAATTTCTTACAATGACTATTATACTAAGCCTTAGAAGGGTAAAGAAAGAAAAAAAGGAAAGAAACCCTTCCAAAACTCTCCAAGATCACATTTCCAAACCAACTTCGTCTAGAAAAATGCATGATAAAAAAAATTTCTTCTCAAGATACAAAAACAAGCTCCATTAAGTGTTTCAAATGTTTGGGCTTTGGACACATTGTTTCCAATTGCCCCTCTAAAAGGAACATGTTTTTGAATGCTAGAGGAGAATTTGAAAGAGAACATTCTTCCCCTGCCTCTTCCCCAAAGAGTTCTCCCCCACACATTTCTTCTTCTTATTCAAGTGAGGATGAAATCAAACCTCAAGAAGGAGACTTACTAGTTGTTAGGCACATGTTGGGACAAATTCCCAAATGATGAAGCTCATTGTACTAATTTGGAAGGAAGAAGCTGCATGAATGCAGTGAAATATAGCTGGATAAAGGAGAAGAAGACAAGTTTGAAGGCTCTTGTAGTTATGGAGTGGTGTGGTGGAGATGAAGTTCTAAGAAAGAAGATTATCCTAGGGAAGGAGACTAAAAGAGCTAAGGGAGAAAGCTAGTCTAGCATTGACTCTTAAGGCAATAATGTGGAGTGATCTCAACATCATTCTATTACCAAACAAAGAGTAATACAAGTGGTGGGAGGTCCCATTTATAGTAGGATGGCCGACCATAATGAGATACAAATGTAACATCAAATGAAATGTAAATGTGGCTTGGAAAGGAAGCTAGATTCATGGCCGTGTGATGCAATAGAGTGAAGGATCAAGAGCAATGTGGCAAGTCATGTTCTTCATGCTTGCACCATGAGGAAAATGCACTCCAACCTAAGCTCCATCTAAGTCATTCTTGACCAAGATTCCAATTGGGCTTGAAATAGCCCAATTTGAAAGCTAATCAATAAAGTACTTTGACATTTTATTCTATAAAGCATGACCTAACATTTGGCCAAAAAATAAAGTCTACTCTAATGCTCCAACATGCATTCTCTCATATTATGACATCTTCCTTGGCCCATGAGAATAACATTTGAAGCCCATGATGATTTTGGCCATCTTAAGAGAAGCTCATTTGAATCTTTCTAAGCATGTCTCTTGTTATTGGGCCTTTGATTGGACATGGGCCTTAAGGTGCATGTGGGCCTAGAGTTGGGCCTATGATGGACTCATCATCTCCTCCATCTTGGAAAGGATTTGTCCTCAAATCTTGATGTTCATTATCATCCACGTAACCTACAAAAGGAATCAAGTGAAATACATTGAATGTGGAGTGAACACCATAATCAATAGGAAGATCCAATTTATAAGCATTTTCATTGATCTTTTTGATTATTTAGAATGGACCATTACCACGAGGACTAAGTTTGAATTTTCTCAAATGTGGAAACCCTTCCTTTCTTAAATGTAGCCAAACTAAGTCACCCTCATTAAAACTCCCAGCTCTCTTGCCTTTGTTGTGATATTTGGCAACTTTTTCAGTTTGAGCTTGAATTTGGTTTCTTACCTTTTCATGTAAATCCTTTATGAACTTATATTTAGATACCCTTTCTTTATAGATGAAATCAAAAGAAGTAGGAAATGGTATTAAATCTAGAGGTGTGATAGGATTGAAACCATAAACAACCTCAAAAGGAGAGAGCTTGGTGGTGCTATGGACCACACAATTGTATGCAAATTCAATATAAGGAAGATACTCATCCCAAGATTTATGGTTGCCTTTAAGGACAACCCTCAACAAAGTGGATAAAGATCTATTGACTATTTTCGTTTGCCCATCAGTTTGTGGGTGACAAGTAGTAGAAAAAAGATAGTTTGGTTCCTAGCCTTGACCACAAAGTCCTCCAAAAGTGGCTAAGGAACTTAGTATCTCTATCAAACACAATGATTTTGGATAGACCATGAAGACGAACCACTTCTTTGAAAAATAACTTTGCAATATTGCTAGCATCATCTACTTTGTAGCATGATATAAAATATGCCATTTTGAAAAAACAGTCCACCACCACAAAAATAGAATCAACACCCCTATAAGTTCTTCGAAGTCCTAGGACAAAGTACACACTTATGTCCTTTAAGGGGTGAAAGCAATAGGAAATGAGTATAAAGGACAAAAGGCATTATAGTAGATTTGGCATGTAAACATGTGATGCAACTAGAGCAATGTCTTTAGACCTTTTTCCTCATTTGGGGCCAAAAGAATTTCTCTTTAAGCATGACTAAAGTTTTAGCAACCCCAAAGTGTCCCAAAAGTTCTCCTTCATGCATTTCTTCGATACGAAGTTTTCTATGTGAACTATGAGGAATACAAACTCTTACTTCTTTGAACAAATACCCATTGTTCACATAGAAACCATCTTGGGACTTATGCTCACAAAACTTGTAGATAGGAGAAAAATATGGATCTTCAAGATACAATTCACAAACATTTTCAAAGCCAAGAATTTGAGAACCTATGGTGGCTAGAAGATTATATCTTCTTAAAAGTGCATCGGCCACAACATTGGTTTTTCCTTTCTTGTATTTGATAATGTATGGGAATTTTTCTAGGAATTCCATCCATTTGGCATGTCTTTTATTGAGCTTGTGTTGGCTCTTCAAAAACATGAGAGATTCATGATCACTATGAATGATGAACTCTTTTGAAACGAGGTAATGCTCCCAAGCATGAAGTGCTCTCATAAGTGCATAAAACTCTTTATCATAGGTGGAATAATTATGCGAGGGCCCATTCAATTTTTCACTAAAATATGCAATGAGATGACCTTCTTGTAACAAAAATGCACCAATGCCAACACCCAAATCATCACATTCAAGCTCAAAGGTTTTCTCAAAATTTAGAAGAGCAAGAATGAAAGCTTGAGTGAGCTAAGCCTTAATCTCATAAAAAACTTTTTGTTGCCTTTAACCCCTAACAAAAGGAACATCTTTCCTTACAAGCTCATCCAAAGGTGAAGCGACAGTAGAAAAGTTGGGTATGAACCTTCTACAAAAGCTTGCAAGACCATGAAAACTACGGATGTTCCTAATACTTTTAGGAATAGGCCATTCTTAGATGACTTTGATTTTCTCAGGGTCAACATGAACCCCATTTTTGTTGACTACAAAACCTAAAAAGACTACACTATCCACATAAAAATTACATTTATCTATGTTTGCATAAAGTTGATTTACCTTGAGAATTGAAAGAACATCCCTAAGATGACCTACATGACCACTAAGACTCCTACTAAACACTAAGATATCATCAAAATAAACTACAACAAACTTACCTATACAATCCCTCAAGACATGATTCATTAGGCACATGAAAGTACTTAGAGCATTGGTTAGGCCAAAGGGCATGACTAACCATTCATAAATACCAAACTTGGTCTTAAAAGCGGTTTTTCATTCATCACCCTTTCGGATGCAAATTTGACAGTAGCCACTTTTGAGATCAATTTTGGAGAAAATAGTTGCTCCATGTAACTCATCCAACATGTCATCAAGTCTTGGGATGAGATGTTTACACTTGATAGTGATGTTGTTGATAGCCTTACAATTACAACACATGCGTCATTACCATCTTTCACCAACAACACAGGAACAACATAAGGACTTAAACTCTTTTGCACCCAACATTTCTCTAAAAGATCATTCACTTGAGACTCTATCTCCTTTGTTTCAATTGGATTTGTCTTATAGGCAGGTCTATTGAGAAGACTAACCTTAGGCACAAAATCAATTTGGTGCTCAATTCCTCTAATAAGGGGTAATCCATGAGAAATATCCTTAGGAAAAACATCTTGAAAATCTTAAAGAAGAGCAACAATAGAAGGAGGTAGATCCTTAAGTGAAAGACTTGGAAGACAAGTGAGGGAAGAGTCACATAAGAAGAGATAGGAAGGTTGTTCTTCATGAAGCATATTGAGAGACGATTTTTTAGTTAAAAGAATTTCATGAGAAATGACCTTAGGAGTGGAACTTGGAGATTCCCTTACCTCACTCTTGGGACTTAAAGTAGAGTTCTTGGAACTCTCTTCCTCTCTCCTAGCTCTCATTTGAGTTTGATCACTAACAACTTAACTAAGATTGAAAGGGTGAAGCATAAACTTTTTTTCTTTATGAAGGAGGATGATCTCATTGGTATGACCATTATGGGTGGTTTTGCAGTCAAGTTGTCACGACTTTCCCAAGAGAATGTGACAGCTTCCATGGGAATGACATCACATATCACTCTATCTTTGTATTTCCCAATGGAGAACTTGATGTCCACTTGATGCTTAACTTTGATATCCCCATCTTCATTAAGCCAATGAAGTTTATAAGGCTTGGGATGAGGTATCAAGGCTAAGTTCAACTTCTCTACCAACCTTTTGCTACAATAATTGCAACACGATCCACTATCAATGATAGAAAAACATGTGTTTTTCAAAACATCATATCTAGTGTGGAAAATATTTTCCCTTTGATCATTGAGAGGAGTACTTGGTTGATTGCTAAGAAGCCTCCTAATCATCACAAGACGACCTTCATTTGGGTAAGCATCTTCTTTGGAAGATGCTTAAGAGGTAGAACTATCAGAGTCACTTGAAGAAGATGACTCATCTTGACTACTGTAGATGTGTTTGCCCTTTAACACAATGGTGCGGTTTGTAGGACATTGGGCAGCCACATGACCTCTTCCTAAGCACTTAAAGAACTTAATTTCACTGCCTCTCTTGGTAGAAGTTTCACTTTTATCACTTACCTTTGCAAGATTCTTAAGAAGAAACTCTTTTGCTTTAGAAAAATCCCTTTTGAAATCTTTTGGTGGATCATTTTTGGAATAAGAGATAGAAGGATTCTTGCGAGAAGGTCTTCTTAAAAGTTATTGTTCAACCCTAATGCACATTTGCACAAGATCATTCAAATTATTATAGGGGAGCAATTCCACTCTATCTCTTATTGCAAAATTGAGACCACTTAAGAATTTAGCAATGGTAAGATCCTCATTCTCTTCAATTCCCGCTCTCATAATGTATAACTTCATCTTTTGTCTATATTCCTCTATTGTCATATACCTTTGTTGGAGCCTTTGGAGTTCATCCAAGAGCTCTCTTTTGTAATAAGAGGGAACTTGACGGGCATGAAGGGCTTCTTTAAGAGCATTCCAATACTCAATTTCATGAAGCCCTTTTCCCCTTTTTTGGAAGGAAGTCCACCAATTTAGAGCATGCCCTTGAAAGATAAGGGTAGCTAGAGAGACACGCCTCTCTTCCTCCACAACATGGCTTTTAAAGAGTTACTCCACTTTAGAAACCCAATCAAGGAAAGTCTCAACATTATCCCTACCATGTAAATGATGTAAGTCTATCTTGACTTCTTTAGGATGAGGAGCTATACGCCTTTGCCTTCTCACATGAGGCGATTGTCTAATGTTAATTCGTTCATCATCCTCCTCTTCATACTCATACTCATGCCTCAAAGAAGCACAAGAAGGCCTAAGAGAGGCATAGGGATTACGGGTGGAAGGGGTAAGTTGATTGGCAATTAGTTGAAGATTGGCTTGCATGGAAGCCATTTAGCTTTGAGGTCCCTAACCTCTTGAGAGAGGTTATTTAGGACTCTAAGGTCAACCTCAACCTCATCATCATCACTTGTATGGAGGTTGGTTTCATCAACATGTTGTTGATGTTGGATACTTGCACAAGGTGGTGGTGCATAAGGAGACAAGTGAAGTGGCGCATGAGGAGAAGCACATGTGGAGGAGAGAGAGAGAAGTAGCAAGGCTTTCTAGAATCATCTAGAAAAGATGACCACATGCCTTGGCCACCAAGTTGTCTATAAGCATCTAGAATGCGCCTACACTCTTACCTTGGTCGAAAAGACTCCTAGAGCCTACACATGTCCTCCTTTGTGACCTACCTTTTACAATCTAGGTTTTTATTTATTGAAATGTGGCCCTTGGAAGACTATTTGTTTTTGCTAAGAGGCCCTTGGGAACTTCTATTTAAGGGGACCTTTAACACTTGTATAAGGGTTGAACATTTTGGATAATTAAAACACCTTTTTCCGTTGAATCAATCCATTCTGTCCTTCTTTTGAGCTTTGTGAAATGAACATTCACATCTAGATAACATGTTATCTTAATGTCCAGTGGGGATTTTCACTTAGTTTTCTTAAGAAATCATCACCATATTCATGCATCTTAAAAAGGAACAAGATAATCCTACATTAGTAACCAATAGAGGTTCTTATCGTTTTATAATTTATTTTATTTTATTAGTGAAACCTCTTAAGTTTTGTGCTTAAGAGAGAGTTGGACGTAGCTTGAGTTTGGGTGAACTTGTATAAATTTTTGTTTATGCTTAATTTGTCTACTTATAAGTATTTCTACGTATCTTGTGTAAGAAACCTAGACATCTCAAATCTTAATGTCCAAAACAAAAAAGACGAGAAAAGGATAATAAGAACATTGCTAAATGGGAAGATTTGGATTCCTCAAACTCTGAACCTAATCAGGAAAAAGTCTCTCTAGGTCTTATACGAGATACTTCCAACAACACTTCATCAAATGGTTCAAATGAAGAAGAGGTAGACTTCTCTAATTTACATTCTGTTAGATAGATATATTCTGTATCAATATCTAACAATGCATTTCCATATTTTTTAAAATTCCAATTTTATTCCAATATGGATAAAAAAGATAGGGTGGAGAGGGGGTGGAGGTGTAGGAGGAGGTGAATGAAGAAGATGGGAGTGAAGGTAGAAGAAACTATCCAAATGTTGTGGAGGAGGAAGAGAGAAGAAAATAGGACAAATTTGACTTTTTATGGGAGTGCAAGAATAAATTCCCCGGGATGCATGTTATGCAAAACAATAAAAATGAATAATGCATTATGGCATGACATATACTTCAAAACCCCAGTAGCTTCATTAAATAAAAGAAAAAAAAGAAGTTGAATTTTTCTAACTTTGATGATTGATGATGGCTCTATAAATATGATTAAAAGTATAAGCTTAAGTAAAAAAAAATATTGAAGGTTAATTATTTATTACAATAACATGATTTTAAACGGCTAACGAAAACAATTTAAAAAGTAAGCTATACATAATTGTAAGAATCAACAAAACATACTTATCATCCTCGCAAACCCGAAGGGTCAAAAGAGTGAATCAAATTCGAATAGGTTGCGTGATCCAAAAGAAACTTTTGCAATCAACATTGGTTATTAATTGAAGGTCAAATTGTAAAAAAAAAATGAAATAATATTAAATGTAATAAGAAACTAATGATTACATAACTATAATATAAAACAAAACTCGTTAGTAGAACTTGTAAAGTAATGGTTATAAACATTAATTATTTTAAAGTAAAAAGGGATTATTTGACTGTAAAAAGGATTATTTTATAAATACCTATTTTTTTTCTTATTTTAATATTTAAGTGTGGACGTACAAACATTATTTTCTGTATATGACAAATGGATTTGAAAAATGGGTAAGATCTATGTTAGCCTGCAGGCTAATAGTCGAAAAAAGCAGGTGGATTAGTCAATCATTTAGATTTATTTATTTCACATTATAGATGTAAAATAGTAAAATTTAACTATTAGAATTAGAATAAAATGATAATATTAGATTTATCTATTTTACATTATGGATGTAAAATATTAAAATTTAACTTTTTAGAATTAGAATAAAATGATAATATTAAAATTGGATGTGATGGACTAAGGTTTTTAATTCGAACTAATTGTGAGTTATTAACCTAGCATGACTATTTTTGACATACTATAAGCAAATAAAGCTATGATTTCTCCCAGAAGCTCACACTTTTTTCAAGACCTTTAAGATAGGGTAGTTTATTCAGAGAATAACAAGTGTGGATTTGGAAGTAGGGAAGTAGTCGGCATGCCGATATTTCCAAAGTGAAGGCGACTTTGTTTAGAGTTTTGTAGCACCCTATTTGGGGTGTGTGACTTTTTCATTAGTTGGATTATAGGCCTTTTTTTTTTCCTTTCCCGAAAACTTGAGGTTTGAATAGTGGTAGTGACAGAAGTCTACCAAATAGGCATTACACTTTTTTCATGTTCTTTTACATGATAACGAGTTTCTAACATCCTGCTGTTATACACCGTGTTCGAGTAAAAATTTTGTCACGATTTTATTTTTAAAAACATTTTGGAATATAAAAAAAAGAAAGGATAATTAAATTGTGTTAGAGATTCTTAAATAATATAAGATTATTAAGTGTGATAGGAACAATTTTAATTAATAATAAAATAAAATAATTTTTATTTTTAATGTTAAATTACTTGATTACTATAAATAATTGAAATTTAATTTATAAATATTTATAATTTAGAATACACTTTTATTATATATATATATATATATATATATATATATATATATATCTTTTAAATAATTTAATACATGAACGGTAAGATTTTAAATTTTTATTGTTTTATTCTAGTTGTAATAGTTAAATTTTAATATTTTACATCTATGTTGTAAAATATATAAATCTAAATAATTGACTGATTGACGTGTTTTATTAGCATTTAGACTAACAGTAATGTAAAACTTCATTAATAGTTAATGAACTGAATATGCTACCATCTACTTATTAATGATGGACTAACATAGGAATCTTGACTCATTTTTCTCATTTATTTGTCATATATAGTTGAGAAATGGACATGTTTTTGAAGCATTGTCAATGGTAGGTCTCGACATATGATTCAAGGATCGATGTCCAACACTTCGTCGATTGTCCATGTTGATGGGAACCTGGTTAAACTCTCCAGAATTTTCAAGAGAAGTTTGCTCAGTTTCAAGATGATCCAAAATAAGCTAAAAGTCCAAGACTAGGTTTCTTGTTTCCTTTTATGGTCTCAATTGGCTTTTAGGGAGGGAGGGTTAGGAGCAAGGCTAACATAGGTTGTTTCTTGGAGAAATTGGAATGAGTCTAGGAGGATTTCTTAAAGGATATAGTGGTAACAATTGTAGGTTTTTGTGGAAGCTAATGCTATTTCGATTCTTTAACCAAACCATATTTAGGAAAAGTAAAACGGTAGACTTTAGGCTTCAGTTCAGAATTGAGGCATATTCATCACTTTATGCTTTAGTTCTTTTTGAACCGAAATCTATTCCTTTTTTTTAAAAAAAAAAATCTCGTTTCAACATCATCATGCTTCCTAGTACCACCAAAGAACCACCAACAAACAGAGTGATAGAGCTCGTGAGACATGAGATTGATGAAAAGACTCCATGAGCATGCATCGAAATGGAATGGAGACAACATTGAAGGCTCTTGTAGCAATGGTGTGGTTAGGTGAAAGTAGAAGTCTAGAATAGGTTCTATCCTAGAGGAAGGTGGCTAGAGGAAACTAAGGAGGAGAATTTGGCTAGCCATACTAATTAACATGTGCCAAATTCAATTGTAGATCTAGATCTAGATCTCCTTATTTCATGGATCAAATGCCAAGTGGCAAGTCACACTTTTCACATTTGCAACATGTGACAAATGTGGTAAACATGACTTGTTTCCTAGAGCACCTATTCGACCAAGGCTTACTTAATGAGGCCGTGAGCCCAATTAAGCAATGCTTTGGTGAATTTTGATCCATTATTCAATGTGCAACAAACTTACAAAGGTGGCCCAATTACATTGACCGAAATCGACGTGTAAACAAATGTTTATCTAGATTTTAATATCTTCCTTAGCCCATTTGAAAAGTTGCTTGATTCTATTGGGCCTTGAAGGATATTGACCATCACTAGTATTTTGAATCTTCTTATGCATTTCTTTAGTGATTAGGCCTTTATTTGGGCTTGGGCCTTGTTTTGGTATTGGACCTTGAAATGGGCTTGGGTCAAATCTATCATAGAGTCACCACCGCAAAACCACCAACATTGAATAAAAGGAAATAAAAATAATACTTTCATTAAGAAGAAATAATTATGAAATAGAAAAAAACGCAAGAGAAAAGACAAACCTCTCACCGTTTTCGAAATGGGAAGGAAAGGGAAGGGAAAGTTCGCAATGGCGACGTGACTACATAGTTCACGTTGGTGACGATGAAGGGAAAGGAAAGGAGGAGAGTGGAGGAGTGACAAAGAAAGTGGCGACGTGGTTTACATTTGGTGACTAAGAAGCGCGGAAAGTGGAAGAGTGTGGTTGTAGTAGAGAAGTGAAGCGGCATAAATGGAAAAACTTTGGTGGGGATGTAAAATTTTAACCCTAGTAGACGAATAAACCTCAGTTATTTAAAGAATTGAGGCCTATAGTTGTGTAGAAAATTTCAATAATTCCAACGTATTTGAAAAGACTTTAGTTTTCTTGAAACCAAAGCATATGTAGTGATTTCAAAAACTTTTTTTGCACTGGTGCTTAGGTGGTGAAAAATTAAAAGTAGATGAGTTATGATATGGTGGTGGTGGCAAGGTTTGTTGGTAGTTTATTAGATAAACTAGATTTTGCATAAGGATATGAGTATATGGATAAGACTTGCTTTTTGCTTTTTTATTTTATTTATTTTGGAAGTTCTTAACAAGCTTAGGTGATGGAAGAGGTTAATAATGAAAACTTATCAAGAACACAATTATGAGCATCAGACCTTATTATATGTATGTATCATGTTTCGCCTATAGAAACAAGTAATATGATTGAACAAATACAAGTTGCTTGCTATGTTATTTGGCTTATAAGTTTTTTCTTGGACAAATGAAAAATATACTTCGTCTAAAAGACGTAAGCCTTGAGCTTGTCATGATACATGTCAAACTTATTAATACGTGTGCTTGTGGAGAATGTTTACTTCATTCTTTTAAGAAGATTTCACAATATTTTGTCAACATCAAGATCCCTGGAAAAACAAATTGAAAGTCGCTCCATGCAAAAAAGAAGAAATGTTAGTGTTGCAAAGTCAACCAATTGTATTAGGTCCCACACTTTACTCAAAGGTAGAAACAAGGTAACAATCATAGGCTTGATAAGTCATGTCATGTTTCAAGGGAGTTGCACAAAGAAGTCACATACATTTAATGGTAGGTTAAGATAATTTAATGCATCTCCAAGCCCCAACAACTGACAAATGATAGTTGAAGAAGAAGAACTTAAGTTTGCATCACAATGAATACAAAGGATTCCAAAGAATAATCGGTCTTAGCTAAGAGTTATTGTGTTTCAAATTGTACTTTTGTTTAGTCAAGAGTGATCATTAGTGAAGCCTCGCAACCTCTCCACCCCACCGTTATTGTGTTGGTAACACTTAGAAGGGTTGTTCTTGGTTACTATTCTTCTCGTTGATGGTATTTTTATCATTGTCTATATGGGTTATCATTTCAGTTGTGTGTTTTTTCCTTTCTTGGCTAATAATTAGTTTCTCTTTGGTTATGCACCCATTTCACATACTTTTTCGATTGACTTGCTAGCACCAACTCCTTAATCTTGTCTTTTAGAGCCTTGTCTTTTAGAGTCTATTTGTTTCTGTCGACAAAAACTAGGAAGCGAAGATTTCACAAATACAAGACACATAATGAAGGGAAATATGACAAAAAAATTAAGTTTGAAACTTTCTTCATTGAGGTGCGAAAAAAGACAAGGTAAATGTGCTTTAATTAATTTTATATTATATTTTATAAAATAAACTAAAAATTTATTTAAAATTAATTAACTAAAAAGAAATAAAATATAATAATAGATTTATTATTTCATAATAACACATTAAATAATTAAAATATATAAATATTTATTGTTTTATTTGACTTGTAATATATATATATATATATATATATATAATTTTAATTTGTTTTAATATACTTTTATTTTGTGATATAATTTTATATTTTAATTTAAAATTTATTTTAATTTTAGTTTATATTTTTTATCTTATAATTTTATTCATTAAAATATTTTTTAATCCATTAAATAATCACATCACTCACAAATTCTTATAAACTTTCCACTCAAATCATATCATTTTCCTTTCAATCCAAACAACCTCACTTTTTCACCTTCAAACCCACTCATCCAAATCCACTCTCCCATCCAAACAAAGCTTTTAGTGTTATACACGTGGGATGATCACAATTATAATGGTATCAATAATGCTTAATACAGTTGACATTATGAGTTCAATAGTCAAGGCTTCTTCAAGAAGGTATTCCTTGTTGGAATAGTGTGAAATTGGGTCCTCTTGGTTCACAAAATCATATATAGAGTGAGGGTTTCTTGTGATTATTCTCATAATATGTTTTTTGTGTCTTGTTTCAACTTGATTTTTGTTATTCAAATCCCTTAGTTTGTCCAAGTTCAGCATTTGCTTTTTGTACCAGCTATAAAATGGTCTTGACTTCAATGCACTTACCATGTGGTGAAATGACACTTTCAGATTTGGTTTCGAATGTTCAAGGCTACTTTCCCAAACCTCACTATGAATGCTCATAATGACTCTCCATCTCTTATTGTACATTAACTAAGATAATGGAGTCAAGGTGATGTAGTTATGTCATGATGAACTAGGAAACATACTTAGTTACCAGAGTATCAAAATTTTCAATAGAGTACAGTGAAAGCCTTGTGAACCAAGTGAGGGTCACATCCTTGAGTGACATGAGGGACACTTGATAGATGTGCAAACTTACATGGTGAGATATGCATCTATGTGTTCATTCAAATCAGAAGTATCATCTTAGCAATCTAGACTATAGCTCTTCTAACTAGGTGGTAAAGATGCTTCCATTATCCCCTCAATGAAGGAATGTTAGTATGAGCCTCTGTGTCCAAATAAGTGTGGGCTAAGGCATGATACGAGGTTTTTATTTTTTTGGTTATAGTATTTGCTTCTCGCTCTTTAGGAATAAGCATTAGTGATGTTGATTAGGAGCCTCATAAGTTTTTTCATGGTCGTTGATTCATTGGTATGACTCTTCTAATCATTCTTCAAGTTTCTTATAAGTTTTTTCATGGTCGTTGATTCATTGGTATGACTCTTCTAATCATTCTTCAAGTTTCTTATGATATTGGCATTCCCGAGTTTTATGTTGTGTTCGTATCCACGGATTTACTATTGTGAGGGATGAATATGTGAGTGACTAGCATGTTCGAATCCAACGATTTGAGTGGAGAGACGAATACAAATTTATGGGATGAGATGCATATTTCGTCTTCGATTAGGATAAAATAGTAATAATAATAAATAAGATTGATAATAAATAATAATATTAATAGATAATAATTATTATAAATAATTATAATTATAAATAATAATAATATTTTAATTTTAATACATAAGGGTAATATAGTAATTTTACATTTTAATTTGTTAAAAACTTTTTTATCTATTATATCATTCAAATCTTTCACAAACTTTCATAAATTTTACCCATAAATTCACTTCCTTTCAAATCAAAATCTTTTGAAAGAAACAACACAAATTTCACTTTCTAATACTCTAAATTTATCTAATGACTCTTTCCTAAATCCATCTTCTTACAAAAATGCGGTCAATCCCTTTTTTTTTTTCGAATTTTGGATTTTGTTTTCTAAGTGCAAGCAATAGCAACATCTCGCTGACATTATTTTCACTCCTTCCCGTGTTTTTTTTAACATTTATCATCATGTTTTTTTGTTAAAAACACGTGATCTTGGAAAATGTTATTTAAGCCTTTGATAAGCAACAGAATGTTCTTAAAAAATCTGATATAACTTTTACAAGACCAAAATATATCTCTATTCTTGGTATGAGACGTGATCTTCATGCTCTTTTGATGGTCAAATAATAATCTACTTTACATTGTTGAAAAGGATGTGAGCTGTTATTATAAAAACAATTTAACATCCCTAATAATCTACTTCCATTTATTCATAATTTGAATTTGTCACCTATTTAACTTTCGAGATATTATCTAAGGAAACACTACTGATTTTTAATTCATTTTCATGACTCCTTTTGCCCAAAAGGTAATAAGGTTTATGCGAAACATTCATGGTGATTAAAACACAAATAATTTACACTTTTATTATATATATATATATATATATATATATATATATATATATATATTAAACTTGAATTTATTTATGTCTCAAACTTTTATACACTTTAGTTTATAAATTTCAAAAAGAATGTTAGAAGCTAAGATTTGAGTTTTAACGTGTCCGAATAGTGTAAACAATTCAAATATGTCATCTTAAAATGTATTTGACATATAAAAAATCTAATATAATTAGGTTAAAAAAACTATAAATATTTATTTTTAGAGTTTGAGAATAAAAATATACCAAAGTTCAGAACAAGTTTAGATCCAAAACTAAAAATCTTTTGAAAAATAGTACTCCGCTTTTACCCTTCAAGAGTAGGGATGGCAGCGGGGGGTGGGCGGGACGGGGACGAGTTTCGCTATCCCATACTCATCTTGGTAAAAAAAATCCATCCCCATCTTTATTCCCAAACCTAACGGGTATCAAACTTTTGTCTCATCTCCATCCCCACCGGGTAACGGGTATAATCTCTACCCATACCCGTACCCGTTTTCTTATTACTTCAATATTAATTTTAATTAATTTTTATAAAACAATAAAAAATTACGGTAAAGAAAACATAATATTATCAAATATAGGAGAATGGTTGTTTCTTTGATATCAAATACTTTGAAATAAATTATAATTGTTTACATTTTATATTAGAATACCAAATAAAATTTTATCAAAACCAAAACATTTATTAAATTTGCAAACTACAAACATTAATGAAACCTAGTTGATACAATTTAAAAATATTTTTAAGAAAACACAAAAGAAAAAAAAAATTCAAATTAAAATATATTTTAAATGTTTGTTTACTTCAATTTTTAAAATTCTAATGAATCTCCTTTTTATACACTAATAAAAGTTATAATACATCACTTGATCAAAATGACGCAAAGAACAAATAATAAACATAATAATAAAATTTTGACATAGATCTTGTATCTTTTGAACTTCAATGTATGTTGATGGTGATAAAAAAATATTCATGACAATTGCATTAAATTTTATATTATAGTAAATAAAAATTATTTATACAATTATAGTGAAAAATTACAATATGATTGATAATGAGTTAGAAAATAAAAAATAATTAGATATAAATATATCAAAATAATATTGTACATGATGAAAATAAACAACAAATAAAAATATTAAAAAAATCAATAAATGTGTGTCTAAGAAACAATTTGAGAGACTATCGAAAGAAATCGCATAAAGAAAAACAAATGTATAATTAAGGGTATGATAAGATTAAAAATACCTTGGAGATCTAAGAAAAATTTTCAAATATTAACATATATACTCAATGGTTGAGAAATAACGAAAATTGTTTTAGTGAAACAAAAGTTCTTCAAATGAAAGAAAAATTAACAACAATAAGTAAATAATTTTTTTTATATTACCTAGTAAATGAAAGGTTTATGCTATTAAAAACTTAAATTGAGAGTATTAAACATTCTCATGTGAAAGGAAAATATACAATAAATAAAAATATTAGAAAAATACTAAAAATATTCAAATGTGAGACATAATTTTTTTTTAATTCACATACATCATTTTAACATAATTACATAAAGGTTATGATAAGATGACAAATATATTGGAGATGCGAATGAGTTTTATGACAAACAAAATAATTAGAAAAAATAAAAAATAGAATATATATATATATATGGTTACTTAATTAATTATGAATATTTTAATAATTTAAGCAGAGACGAAGATATAGTGGGGACGGATATTATGGTGAGGATATGTACATCCCCATATTCATCCCCATACCCATTTGAAAAAGTCGAGGATTCTCCATACTCATACCCATACCCAGTCAATGCGGGGATTCCCTGTCAAAACGGGGACAAGTTCGGACAATACCCACGAAGACGGGTTTATTTGTCATCTCTATTCAAGAGTCATTACACTATACACTATTGAAAAAGAAAGTCATCAAGTTTGTGTTTATTTCATGGAGTGAACTTGAAGAAGTGGATTTGAGTGAATTTAAGGGGAAAGAGGAATGAAAGTTGAGTTGTTTAAATTGAGAGAAAGATGATAAAATTTTAAAAGGAAACAAGAGGAAGATTTATGAGAATTAGTGAGTGATGTGATTGATGTGATAAATTAAAAACAATAGCTTGATTGATAAAAAAATAAAATTACTAGGTTATCCTTATATATAAAAGAAATTTAAATTAGATTATAAATAATATGTATTATATTAAAATATCAGTTATTATTTAAACTAGAAAAAATATTGATAAAAATATGATTTTTAAAAAGTAAGATGGAATAAGATTTGTAAGATTAATTTAAAAAATCTAAGTAATAATTTGACATTATGAAATTATGTTAGTTTAAAATTAATATAAATTAAATGGAAGAAATTTTGTTAAAAATTTATATATCGATCAAAATAATTTAAATTGAAAATTGTACATCTAAAATAAAATTTAAATAAAGTCAAAAAGTAAAAAAATGTGTAAAAGAAAAATTGAAAAAGTATAAAAATAAAATGGTAAATCTTCTATTTTAAAGAAGATCACTCTTTCTCCACTCCTAATCTATCTTTGCAAATCAATATATACAAACACACTCTTCATCTCCGCTCCCTTTGTCTCCTCTAGGAAATCACCATAATCAAAGGCTAAGTAACCTTTTCTCCTTCAGGAGTAATTTTCCTGAGCTTGAAAACAAGAGTAAAAATTCAAAAACCGCAGTACCCTATCTGAAACCAAAACTCATTTTTCTTTTTTCTTTGCTGAAAATCAGAACATTCTGTAGTACGTTATCCCCGTTTTCCCATCCATTCACAGATTATAAAAATGAGATTTCCGTGTTGAAGGAAAAATGAAAGGTTAGATAAACAAATACAAATATAATGTCCGAAAAGTCCACCCGAAGTGGTTGAGCTAAACCTCCGATTTTCCCTTCTTAAAATCCTTACATCACCTTCCTCTGACTCGATCCATTCCACTCCCAAACTCTTACCAAATCAATCCACATTCATGCCCGGAGAACCACGTCCCTTGGAGATCCACCTCAGGGTCAACTCCAAGAGAAGCAACGCCAACATGGTGCACCCTGTGGCCGTGGAAACTGTGTACCCTGTTCCGCCCCAGAGACAGGAACTCAAACATTACCGCAAGTGGTTCCCTTGGTTGATTCCTCTCTTTGTTGTTGCTAACATAGTTTTGTTTGTGATCACTATGTATGTCAACAACTGCCCCCATAACTCTGTCTCCTGCATTGCCACCTTCTTGGGTCGCTTCTCCTTCCAGCCCTTCAAAGAAAACCCCCTCTTGGGCCCTTCATCCTTGACGTGAGTCACTTTTTGTTTTATTCTTGTCACTCTTTTGATTCATACGAATTGAACACAACTGAATTTTTATACTACAATTAACTCACGCTTAAATCAACTCTGTTGGAAATCCCATATATCCACCAGAAATAAGAAAGATTTTTCTTGAAAAACTCGAATAGGAGGATTGAGTTAGACTTTAATTCACTTCCTAACATGTTATTGTTGTTGCAAGATTGGATTTTTGGTCGTTCTATGAGACTAATTTGCGTTGGGGTTACTCTGGGTTTAACGATTTTTCGTGAGCCTGTTTATGTATATTTTGGGTAAATAATTGTTTTTTTTTTTCTTACTAAAACGGGTTTTAAAAATAAGTAATTGTTTTGAAAGTGTCATTCAGTTATGGATAATTGTACCAATATTTTAAACAGTGATCTTTGAAATATTGCAAAAAGTTATGGATAAAAAGGGACCGGAATCGCTATGATATTGATATTAGGAAAAGTTGTGGACAAATCTGGCTGCAATTTGTGGTTCAATGGAAACCTTGATGTTGTGGTTGTAATTGCGGTTGGGGAAGTGGGGACTTTCCTTTAAGACGTTTAATTGTCCTGTTGGTACTGTTATTATTGTATTTGAATATTTCAGTACTTTCTTTTTTCTTTTAGTTTATTTTGATATTATGTGTTGAATACAGTTATAGTTTTAAAATTTTAATTTTCGGTTATTCTTTGAGTTTCACCGTGATTATTAAGACTGAGAAATGGAGAAATGTTACTCTCTGATACTTTCTTTCGTTTTCAACAAGTGTCATGATAAAATGAATGTTTGAAAGAGAATGTTAGAAAAAAAATGTTCATGAAATTCCTCTTTTTAAAATAAGAAAAACAAAATGAAAGAGGGAGAAAACAAAGGAGAATGAAGGAGAAATAGGAAAAGAGGGTGAGAAGTTATCTCTACATGATAGTGAGGAAGTTAAAAAGAAAATGAAATGGAGATAAACATGGCAGTTACTTAATAAAAATCAAAACTAAAATAGAATATCACATCGTAATTGTTATAGATAATAGATTGTAAATTGTTGATGATGCGTGTTGTTGGCTGACTTAGGTACTTTAAGTAATATATTGAGTTTGAAAAAACGTTTTGAGAAGAGAGATTTTACTGAAGATATCTAATATTAATGTTCTTGTGATCCAAAAATCATACATGGGTAGAATGTTTATTTTGCCAGGGGTAATTGGCTTTATGGATCACATGACACCATTGGACTTGTTAAACACCTGAGTGATCCTTGTTGAGATATCAACAAGTTTTAATTGCTTTGGCCATTAAGTGTTTGTGATTATATTGTATTTAAATTTGTTATCGCGTAATGGTGGTGATGGTGATGATGTTGAAATAGTCCTGAGATTTTTTGTGTGTGGTTTTCATTATCTGATGAGAAATTTGGATTATGGATTTGACTGTTACTGTCATTGAAGATATTGGATTTGATTATTGTTCAGGTTACAGAAGATGGGGGCTCTTGATGTTGGCAGAGTGGTTCATAGACACCAGGGGTGGCGCCTTGTCACTTGCATGTGGCTGCATGCTGGGGTTTTCCATCTGTTGGCAAATATGTTGGGTATTCTAGTAATTGGAATTCGGCTTGAGCAAGAATTTGGGTTCGGTAAGTATGTGTGATGATGTGACATTATTCAAGATTAAGGCTTGTTTCTTTTTTATGTGGCTTGTGATTATCAGCTTTTGTCATAGCAATTTAGATTTGATCTCTCTAAAATTTCCCTTTTAGACTTAAGTTTCACAACTGAGATGTGTGATTTTCTTGTGTCATGTTATTGATTGCTTGGTTTAGCTCTAAATTCTTAACTGATTCTTGCATACTTGTGCAACAGTGCTTATTGGACTGCTATTTGTCATATCTGGATTTGGGGGAAGTTTGCTATCTGCTCTTTTCATCCAGTCAAACATTTCTGTGGGTGCTTCTGGTGCGCTTTTCGGCTTGCTGGGAGGCATGCTTTCAGAACTCATTACTAACTGGACTATATATGAGAACAAGGTGCTTGTTAAATTGCTCATTTGAAACTGTGAGTGTTTCAAAAGGAGAGAACTTCTTAAAAGCAACCTACTGACAATCAAGGTTTTCTTTTCATGTGAAGCTAGCAGCACTCCTCACGCTTGTGATCATCATTGTTATCAATCTAGCAGTGGGAATTCTCCCACATGTCGACAACTTTGCTCATATTGGAGGCTTTCTAACAGGATTTCTTCTCGGATTTGTATTTCTGATACGTCCCCAGTTTGGATGGGTTAACCAACGCTATGCTCCCCTAAATTATTCTCCAGAACGAGCTAAGCCTAAATTCAAAAAGTATCAGTGCATCTTATGGGTCCTCTCTCTCGTCATTCTTATTGTTGGGTAAGCATTCTTTAACGTGTCACTTTTTTCAAGATCAAGTTGTTCTTTGTAATGTATGATGCAAGGTGAGACTTAACATAATTAACCCTGCTGACACATAACATGAAACCTGGACTTTCCTCTAGTTGTTGGGGTAGATGCATTCTTGGTTTACCACAGGTAGTATACTGAAATTAAAATACATGTACCATGAGAAGCCGAGTTGTATGCTTTATGCAGAAGCTAGAAACATTTCAAACCCATCAAACTATGATCTTATATATACTGTATAATTAAAACTCAGTTTCATGATTTTAATTCATTTGACAGTCATTTCTAATGTAATTGTTCTTGATAATATTAATTAGATAAATGTTCATATAGTCATAGTTCATAGTAGATATTAAGTAACAAAAACAAAGAAAAATGGCTAGTTTGAAAAGGAAGATTCTTTTAAACAATTATAGTAGTTATATGCAATTTTAGAAAGCCTACTGCAATTTCTACTTGAATCTCTGAGGACTATATAGAACTGAAAAATGTGATTCCAAGTGGCACTAATGAAATGAATAAGTATAGAAACAGATACTAGATCGTAGGTTTCTGGCAACAAAACTAATATTAAAGTTCTGCAGAAAAGATCCTAACAGGAAACATACACTAATAGATGGTTCTTTTTATATCATGTAAAGCTGGTCTATTTAATACTCACTCTATTGTTGTTGATTGGAGCTATATATTTATATTTTTTTAATAGTGAGCAAATGGTAGATAGCATTAAAATAGCATTAAAATGGTTGATGAATATCATATTCATCTATTGTAATTTCATTTAAAGAGTGGAGTAACCTCTGGCAAATTGTGGTTTAAATGTGTAGTTCAATAGGGAGTATGAGTACAAGAGTGGTTTAAGTAAATCAATGAAAAGTTTTGGTCTTATTGGAAATATGAGTATATATATATATATATATATATATATATATATATATATATATATATATATATATATATATATATATATAAATTTATACTAA
>Ga0214543_1001725_pt1 | contig 42765 bp, 12 predicted proteins | sample CNSS2metaG_FD_160094 | JGI IMG/M metagenome (GOLD analysis project Ga0214543, IMG submission 160094) | Root nodule microbial communities from cowpea collected in UCLA plant growth center, Los Angeles, California, USA - CNSS2 | ecosystem: Host-associated > Plants > Roots > Nodule | place: USA...
TGAAAACTATTCATGCCACGTGTCACGTCAATATTGTGCCACGTGTCACGTCAGTAAGGTGACACGTGTCAAATTATTGTCTGAATCTCAATTTGGTCCATATATTTGTTATTTTTACTACATTTCAGTCCATTTTTTAAAAAAATTTTAAATATATTTATTTTAACCTTTTATAAAATTGTTTTAAAATTTTATATTTAAATTTATAAAATTGTTATTTTTAAACCAACTCTAACATTAGTATATAAATTATTTAAAACAATTTTGTAACAAGTTAAAATAAATATTTAAAAATTTTAAAACAAAATATAAAATAAACTTAATATTATTAAAATTGTTTAATAAAAATATCATTATAAAATTTATATAAAAGTTAAATTTGATCTCAATTTGGAGAAGATGAAATTGAAAATTTTAAAAAAATGGACTGAAATGTAATAAAAATAACAAATATATGGACCAAATTGAGATTCAGACAATAATTTGACACGTGTCGCCTTACTGACGTGACACATGGCACAATATTGACGTGACACGTGACATGAATAATTTTCAAAAAAAAATTAAAAATTTAAAAAAAAATTAAAAAAAATTTAAAAAAAATTTAAAAAAAAAATCAAAAAAAAATCAAAAAAATGTGGAGCTGACACGTGGCATATCCTTAACACCGTTAACATCATACTAACGGAATGGGCCTAATTGTTACACATTTTTAAAAATATAGACCTAATTGAGACTAAAAAAATCTTAAGACCTATTTGAGATTTTTCAACAAAAACATGAATGAAGGGAGTATTTTAACCTTATAAAAATAGACCACGAACAAAAAAAATGATCATAGAAATTCACATTTTTCTTTTGGTATGGAATGAAAAAGAGAAGAAGGCGAGGAGCCAAAGAAGCAAAAAAGAAGGTAAAGTATAAGAGAAAGAATAGAAGTGACGTGATAGTGTGACAGAAAGAAAACTTATAGAGATAGAAATAGCCTGGTAGGCATTAGACATAGAACATAGACAACAATAGGCATAGGTTTTTCTTTTCTTAGGTACTATACTATACTAGGCTGCTGCTGCGTATTCTCTGTGCTCTACACGCTGCCGCTGGTGTTGTTAAAGGTTGTTTGTTTCGGTCACTGCAATGCATGCATGCTGTGTCAAATCATCCCCAACACAACACCGTTACATCACATAATGTTAAAATTTGCATGCCATTGCCACCTATCAACAATTTTTTTCATACAGATTTTTTCTAATTTTATCACACTTTTTGAGAAATAAATTTTGTCGTTTTGAGGGTCTGAATATTTTTTCTGTCACCCTAATATTATTGATCAATGGTTGACCTTCAAGTTCACGTTACTATAAAGAGGAGTTTGGGAGTTTGTGGTGCTACACTCACATGCCTTATATGGATCGATCGATATGTAAGATAAGATGCTTTTCTTATGCATCCAGTAATATTTAAGATAGGTATATATATGGCAGATAGCTAGTGGTTGTATAATGCGGTGGCATACATCTTAAAAACAACTCATTTTGTTTTATTTTTTCACATGTTTAATATCTTTAAAAAAAATCCTTTTCATATGAATTTACTCAGATGCATGAGTATAATTTTATAATCCATCAACATATAGTAAACTCATATGAAATTAGTTAATTTCGAGCATCTTAAATTAATAATTCAGATATTTTATCACCATTACGTTTGATAAAAAAAAATATATATATATATATATATATATATATATATATATATATATATTGTTAATATTTATAATTAATGATTAAATATGTTTTCAATCTTTTAACTTTCAATTAAAATTGGAAATAATCCATCTTTAAGACTTTGAACTAATTTAGTTATCTAACTTTAGAAATACGTGTATTTAGTCAGTTTAATCACATTTATTTAAGTTTTTTTTTTTATATTTCATATTTCGTGATAGTATTTGAGTTGTTTACATTATTTAACTTATTTTCATGCTTCAATATTAGTTAAAATACACACTTAAAATGTCAAATAAACTAAATAAATTTTGGTTAAAGAGACTAAATTTATTCAGTTTTTAGAGATCGAAACTAAATTTGTTCAAAGTCTCAAAGAATGACTAATTTCAATTTTTATTAAAAATTAATGGACAAAAAACATATTTAATCCTATAATTAATTATATATTTATAATTTCACTTATTATTTATTATAAAAAACAATAAAAGATACTCTTGCATAATCAAAGAAGAGATTGTAATTTAAAAGATTTCTTTATACATAATATAATTAATTATACTTCGTGACTATTTAATAAGATACACTTTAATAAATGATTTTTGTACACTTTTTTTACAATTTTGTGCAAAATATTTTTTTCTTATTGTCATAAATATTTTATTGAATAATCTTTTTAAAATTAGTTTAATGAAAAAGAATCTTTAAAAACAATAGAATTTAATGACTAAATACAAAACCGTATACTGGTCTTCGATGATGACAAATACTGGCAATGTGGAAGAAGCATGCATGCCTAATAAAAGCAGGAACCTTGTACCCATTGGGCAAACGTTATGTACATCGGTTTGTTCGTCATGTATAAAGAGAAAAATTCAAGTCACGGGTTCATTAGATACACTTTTATTGGTTACTTTATATAAGTTTCAGACTGAAAATGAATTTGGTCAATCAAAATTTAATGGTTTAAGAGAATAATTTTAAGCAATTCACATGCATAAATTAAATAATAACAACTTTTTAAAATAACATGTGAATTAATGTACCAATTTAAATTTTGCAGATAATAATAAATCATAAATATACTTTTGATTAATTTTATTTGAGTTGATGAAATCATTCTTAGATAAATGATTTAAACTAATTTAGTTAGATTAATTTAAATTCTCGTATGATTGACTCATGTAAATCAAGAAAAAGAGTTTATCAACAAACATGTTTTTTTTTTTTTTTACATGTCTTTATTTCCTATCCACTGCACAGGACAAATCCCTTACCTTACCCTGCCTTACCACTCTATTATACAATTTTAAGGAATTCATGTATTATAAGAATGTAACTTTTTTTATTAGATTGTGTGTGCTTTATGAAGGTTATCTTTCTTTTTCACCACATTCCTGTCAAGTCAGTTAATGCTTGTTCTTAAAAACCAGCAATACCCTAAAATAAGAAACACCATTCATAGTCTTGTTCCATTAATAATCTGATAGCAACTTGAGTGAATAGATATACCAAACACAGCGTAGCCATTGAAACAATTAATTGCATCATCATACGACACTTTCAAGTACCATAGAGAGAGTGGTGACAAGGGGAAGCACGATCAATGGTTATTTTTTGAACAAAGAGCCAAACCCTACACAGTCATGAAGATCTTACCTACCTGTAACAAGCCTTTAAAAATATTACACTCCACACCTTCCAACTTCCAAGAACGAATTCGATATATATTTATTGGCATACTTTTCACACTTTTGGAAACTTGTACACCAGAGGAAGGTGGCTTAGGATATGGATTATTTTGTTGATTTTGTTTGAGTTTCGATGATACCCTTTTAGGGGATTCTCCACCTATTTGCTTGCATGCAACACTGTGTTTTATTTCTTAGTGTGTTGCGACATTGGTGATAACAAAAGGCGAAGGGTAGTAGCTAGGGTAGATTTTTGTTTGTTTTGTTTTTGAGAAAGGATAAAAACTAAAGCAGATACCAAGTTGTCTCTGCGCTCTTTCAATCGCTGTCCGCATTAAAATAAGAAAAAGAGAGGAACAAGAAGTCAAGAACTGGAAAAAAGAGATAAAAGAAGGCACACCCTTGATAAGTCGAGAGAGTGAGAATCTAAGGTGATGGTGACATGACATGCAAGCTTGGATATTGACATTTCGAGAGGGTTTGGGGTGTGAGGAGAGAGAGAGAGAAAGGGATTGAATTTGAGTTGTTGAAGGGGCAGTGTTTGCATCTAAGGAAGGGAGCATAATGAGGAGAGAGAGTGTGGTTTAGAAAGACAGACACAAGGGTTGTTTTTGTTTGAGGCATGATGACACATGAAAGGCATTTTGATTTGATTTCAATGGTGCAATGCAAGGTGGATATAGATAGGCAAACATGCTGTGGTGAGTGGTGACAGTGATGACAGGGCCACCACAACACCATAAACCTTACAGTGTTACAGCTAGTGATCTTTCTCAGTCCAGTCCAGTAGCCATCACAGCAGGGGACAGTGATCTCAAAATCTAACTTTGTTTTATGCTTGGATCTCCTCCTTACCTACCTACCCTTTAGCTTCTGTACTCAGTATTGAATCATGCTCCATTTCTCTTCTTCACCTCATCTCACACGTGATCCTCTTCTTCCTTCATTGGTTACATCTTCATTTTCTCTGTCGATCTTCATCCAGATCATGTGATTACAACCAACTTACATGGTCAAAAATGTTATAAATGCACTTCTTCTTACACTATTTACTGTTCTAACTTTAAAGTTTTACTCATGCCAATGTCAAATTTAAAGAAATTCAGTTCATACTTTAAACTGTTTTCATCTGGTGTTTCTTTGGTCAAATGCACATTCAGAAGTGACAATTTTACTTTTTGTCCTTTCACCTGCTTTCAAAAGATTAATACAGCTGATGTAATGTTAATCTAAAAAATGAAATTATATTTCACTCAATTCTATAAAATTGAATCACATTTGTATTATAAAATTAGATTTACATTCACTTATATATTATGAATTAATCTTATTTTATATTTAGTGTGAAAGTCTAATACACTTCTTTTATATAAAGGCATTTTTTCTCTAATGAAGAACTAGATACTAATAATAATTCCATAGTGATATAATCATGTAATTGAGTGAAATAATAAACACAACAAACTTTAATAGGATAAACGATAACTTATCATTTTTATACCATACTCTAAAATTTGTACCTATTTATATATTTTTTATTTGTTTGAATTAATACGTGATTCTTAATCGTAAAATCTCAACACACATTTTGATGATATATAATAAGGGTTATCAAAACTTTGATTACCCTAACCCTAATGCGGGAGGTTTAAATAATATACAAATATTTAAACCTAACATTAGAATGACTATAGATTAAAGTATGAGCATATTCTATCATTGTTAGAATTGATAACAGAGAGTCTAATTAAATTCATCATTGTTTTCATATCTTGAATCACTTAATAGTGATTTGTTTGTTCTAATTACTGTTCAAATTGTAGATGAGTGGGAACATGAATCCGTCCTTGAAGCTCGATGTTAATGAGTCCTGAAATTCCGTATGAGGGGCTGGTTGAACTGTTCAGTGCATCTGAACAGTGCTTGTCTCTTTTGTCTTCCTAGTTAGTTCCACGTCTTTTTCTTCTATAATGTCAGTGACTTACTAATTCAGTGTTTAACAGAAGGTGTGACAGAGGAGACACAAAAGATTGGTTGTTGAAATTGTCATAAGATTATATTACATGATCAATCATTTTTTATTTTTCTCAAATAGTTTATGAACTTCAATCTAACATGAGTCTTCATAGCAATCATTGACGCGAATATATGTATAACGCAGCTCAAGAATTTTTTGGACTAGTGACAAGAATGTTGCCATTATGGTTTGGTGAAAGAAAAGAGCTCATAACTCATAAAAATCAGTGAAACCTTTCTATACACCTGATTTTTGGATTTAATCTTAAATTTGGTAGATATAATTAATTTATCTGAATTTGTTTATACTCTGATTATCTTTATATTATTGTTTTGTTCAAATCATATTTTCAAGAACTACTTTTGAACGGGTTGAGGGGATTGACAGAAAGAAGAGGATAGCAAACATTCATGTCTGTTTAGTTTACCATCTCTCGCGAAACTCATGTTTAATTATAAATTTTTATTCTATGAATAATAATAATATATACATGAGTATAAACAATAATACAAGAAGATCCATTTTGTCTTTATTTTTATTTTTAAAATATTATATAATTTATAACCGTATAAAGACATAGGTCATTCCGGTTATTATTTAATCACCATCACAACTTTTTATTTTATTTTAAATATATGTCTTTTTTTCATTATATATTTCTTGTGTATTTTTTTTCAATTTACACATAAATAAACGACTAAAATTTGAGCGTTCAATGTCGTGCACATCCATCCGAACATATTAAAGGGGTTGGATTTCATCATTCTTATCAAATTGTTTTAACTCCTATCAACAAGATAGACTAGGGGTCTTGAATTTTAACATGTCAATTTGGATGTTTGATAATAGCTTAATTTCATGATTATTGCAAAAAAAAAATGAAAATAACCACACTTGTTATGAATGCATTCATTTGAATTTTGAAATCCTTTTATAAATATGGACTACATTTTTAATGATAAAAAATTATGATTTCTAACTTCCTAAAATTTTAACTTTTCTTTTCATTTCTTTAGTTGTGTTTTACAATGACGAGACTTTCATTGGGAGAGGTAGTTTCAGTGTCATCACTTCATTATTGACCCCTTTTGTTTATGAGAGTTAAGTTGAAATCAATTTTGTTGGTGTTAAAGATATACTAATTTCATATATTTGATCTGATACAAGACAATGATACAATAAGTATGTAGGAGGGTGATAAATTCTCACTCTATTTTGTAATATGAGAAGAATGAAATCTAATAGTTTTGTACAGAGATTAAATATTAAAATTATTTTTAGTTTGAGTATATTATTTTCTCTAACATTATTACTTAAGATTCATTAGTGCTACCTTGTAGACATAACAAGTATGTGTGGTTAAACCCGCATGCAAACAATTTATGAATATCATTTTGTATACATGTTAAAGAAGTGGGAGAGAGAGAAAAAAAAAAGTAGAGGAAAGTGAAAAGGGTAAAAAACAGAAGTGAATATTGAATTGTGATGGGGCTAGAAACATCCTTGTAACATGCTGGAAAAGAGGGATTGGAGTACCAATAAATGCCTCTGTATACAACCAAATTTTGTCATGGTAGATTAAAGTAGGGTTAGGGTTAGGGTTGAAAAAATAAAAGTAGTGACATTTTCTCATGAAAGCAAGAAAACACTTGAATTGCACTTATCTAGTGCTAAAATAAATGGTTTCTTTCTTCATTTTGTTTATCTAGTTACTAATATTCTTTTGACCACTTAAGTCGTAATTAATCAACAAAATTAAACATTTCATCCGCATCACAATTATAAAATTATTAATTATTGTGGAAATACGAATAAAAATGTATAAACAATGTGAACGCTGATATACAACTAAGAAAATTTATATCTATATGTATTAATATAGATTAAAACAAAAATCTTTTCTTGTTGGTGAGTGGTAAAAGATTCTTGTTTATAATAGAGAAATAAATGATTGGTTGTTCTGTGTGATATGGAGTCTTATCTTCTTGTTAGCACTTTTCCTCTTAAATTGGGACAATTCCTTTGATTGGGTTCAAACACAAATCATTTCCCTTTGAAAATTTGTCTCAAAGCCTTCCATGTAAATTTGCTCCAAACATTTTTTTTTCTACATGTAGAAAAAAGAGAGAGGATGATTTGATCAGCAAAAATTGAAGGAAACTAAAGTATCAATCAATTTTTTTGAAACTCTAATATATGTAAAAAGAAAAATTAATCTTGTTTATGATTTTATTTACAAGACTGAATTTTTGAAATCTTATTTTTAAAAATTAATTCAATAAAAGTAACATTTTGGTATTAAGACGTGTTTTGAAACAGATTTTAAAATATGCATCTAATGTATGATATAACTAATACAAGTTATTTTATTCTAATCAATACCTAGTTGGATAATTCCGTTATGTGTGTGATTAGTAAAATAAAATCTCAAAATGAAAAGGCTAGAATAATATTAACAATATTTGTAGAAATTATTGTAATATATGATGATGATGAGTAAGTTAAGTTGTACAATAAGAGGCTTTCTCTAATTACTTCAAAACTTCAATATTTGTTTGAGTTTTACACAATTTCTTTATCTAATAAAGTATTATATTAATATTTTCATATAAACCCTAACAAGGGAAGACATTGATGATAACAAAGGAGAGAATAAATGAAACTTAAAATGAATTAGAAAAATGTTATTATAATTCACTTAACCATTTATTGACTTAGTATCACAGTCTCTTTCTAAATATTAATTAATCTTGTGTCTGACAATTAAGATCTTAGATTGTACGGAATTTTATTTAATCAGATGACATAATCATTGTTCTAATAATCATGTGACCTTTTAATTTTAAACTATTCATGAAAGTTCAAAGAGAAGTAATGTAGTTCAAGCTTGATTACTTGTCAACTATTCCATAAACATATGTAAGATAAGAAAATAGAAAACAATATTAATTAATAACAGACTTACCATTACATTGATTATATTTACCTATAACTTTCTACAATGTCAAATGTTTTGTTCTTGAACTTTGTAATAGTAAATTGCTCTCTCACCGTTTTAAAATTTTTGTATGATTGTACAAATTATTTATGTTCCTTTAATGTTTCGAGTAAACTATATAAGAGAAACAGTATGAAATTTTGCAATCAATGAAGAACTTTCTTGTAATAAATAAGAGATATGAATGTGATGTTTTTAAGAATAGAAAGAATGAATGCGTACATTTTATAATAATTTATTTTCAAAACAGTGCACTTTTTTTTTTGTTACGAAGCATAAAGTTATATAAAAAGTAATTGAAATGTGCTTTAATTTTCAAAATTCAATTTCTTGTTCTTTTAAGAGATGTTGTAGAAGATAAGAATCTGTTCATACGAAAAATAAAGAGAATTTATTTTTCTGAGAACCTAAAAACAAATGAATAAATTAAAATTTTATGTTTATATATATTTTTCTATACTAAAAAGTTAAATAGTTTAAAAGGGTTATGGTCTCTAAAAATTCTTTCCCATTTTAATTTTCATAAGTCGGATACTCTCGTCCTTCTTCATTCATTCTAAAAGAAATTGAACTTCTTTTTGAAGATACAATGTATAGAAATGATTAGTTTCAAGGGTTCTACCATATAATTATATTTCATCTTAAGGAAAGTTTCTGTCATCTCTGTAGAAGTATAATATGTTCTCTTCTACATGCATTTTTCCTAAACTGCATGTATTTTCTTTGTTTCTTATATAAGATTTCATCTCGATATAATTTTAAAATTATACATTGATCAATGACCAGACTTTTGTTGATTTTTAGTTTATGTGACTTAGACAATTAATTAACCCAAAAGATCTTTGTTACAACATAAGTATCAATAGTTAATACTCAAATCACTCAACAATTTACATATCATTCCATATATCATTCTATATATGTGATCACGTAATCATATATAAGTATTCATTATTCTCAATAATAATTTTCATGCAAGATAATTCACTTAAACAAAATTACAATTCAATTAAATATGCAAATAATATTTATTTTACATTTATAATAAACATAAAGAAACTGAAAAAAAAAGAAAGGTAAAAATCTCTGTTATATTTTTTCTTAGGCAAAAATCCTTGGCTTAAGTGTAAATATATAAAAAAAAAAATCATCTAAGCTAAAAAAAAAAGTTTCAAATATATTTTCAAAAACACTTTAATATACAATTTCTAAACAATTATACTAATCAATACAAACTTTGTCATTCACTCATTTCAATTATACCCTGATCATTTAAACTCATAAAATAAGTATATATATTAACATAAAAATCATAAAATGTCATAATGAAAGTTTAATAAATTAACTTTATATGTTAAGATGCATAACTTAGTCATTATATCAACTTCTCATAAGAATTTTCAATTCAAAACATTTTACAACAATCTTATATTGAACAAAGTTCAACAACTCAAATTCAAACATTTAAATAGTTATGAATCAAACCAGAATCCTAACATAGAAACCAAAACCCAGTGATAAAGTCACTTTCACATCCATGCCACACTTTTATCATGTTTGTTTATCTTCAAAGCGGTTTTCAAAACTATAAACAATAAAATTTATTTTGAAAATTAGGGACAAAGATAATAACCAAATTTAAGTATATACTAAACTAAAATGAAAAGGCCACTTTTCTTTATTGACCAACCAAAATTAATATAAAATCATAAAAAGAAAAAGAAAATAGAAAATCTGATCGAATAGATTACGATAATATGTGATCAAATTCTGATAAACATAAGATATTTGAGAGGGAATGGAGAAAAAAAAAAACTATGCAAGAAAGAAAAAAAAAGTAAAAAACGATGAGTAGGATTGACTTTAAAATATACATAGACAATATTATTTATAATACGCCGTAAAAACCCATTATAATATGTTAAATAATATTTGATATATTTCCTCAATTAATATTTTAATATTTTAACAAGAAAACTAGAAAATAATTGAGAAGATATATTTCTTTTATGTAAAACACAATTTTGGTGTAATATCTTCTCTTAAATTTTGCAAACTAATTTTGATTTTTATATAAAAAAATTAATAGTATATGATAAAAATATACTTATTTTATTAAGGTTTTGTTTCATACAAATATAGGTATAAACGTTGTATAGTATATTTTAGACTTAAATAATATATTATCCAAATATAAACAGTGTCATCTTACCGATACTTAAAGAACATATTGTATAACGATTAGTCTTCTTACATAACAGTCATATATCTTAAAACATTTTATTTATATTATAACTTAAAATAATAGTTTTACTTTTTCCAACAAAATCAAATACGAAAAGAAAAAAAAAAATGGTGAAAAATATACCTAAATTTTAGTTGGACAAGAAATGAAACTAAGACGGTATAAATAGGTGTATTTCTGACTTTAGAAATTAAATTTGTAAGAGTTGAACTCAAGGTTTTCTTTCTAATATAAAATAAAAAATTATTTTCATAAAATAAATTATGTTTGAAATTCACTTTATATTAATATAACTAAAATATTTTAATTAAGATAACATTAAACCTAAAATGCATGATTGTCATAAAGGTCTGTTTTGGGGACCCTTTTGATCATCATTTTCTGGAATATTTGAAACTTATCAAAGACCCACTTTCACTTTTTGTCTGGAAGCAGTTGTTGACTATGCACAAAGAGACAGTGAGAAAAGTATAGTTTTTTTTTCTTTTTCTTTTTTTATCATTATTTGGGTATTATGCTAAAAAAAAATGTCGTTTTACTTGCACAGGAGTTGCAGACCGTGACTAATTTCATAGAACTATTTTTTTACCATACATGTATATGTAACTCAATGGAGATGTTCATTTTTCTCTCTATATTTTAAGTAATTTATATTAATATTCATCATTATGGATAACATAATATGTTATGATGTAAGACAGATATATATTCTGATTTTTAGAAAAAAAAAAGTGTTGCAATTTATAGAAAGAAGAACAATGTGGTCATGTGAAATAATAATTTCACAATATTGCTTTGAAATTTAAGTGTAAAGTGTAAGCACCAAATTTAACTTTATTTTGGACATCTTCCTAACGCATCACACTTTATAAAGAGTACACATTATGTTTTAGTATAACGCATACACCAAATCACAACATCAAGTTGTGTTAAAAAACTATAAGCAATAAGTTATGTTATGCATCATGTAATAACACCAAGTTGTAATAAAAGGCAAACAATACTTAAACATCCATAAACATTAGTCATGCCATAACATTGAGTTATACTGAGTATCCAACTATGCTGCACATCCAACTACACTTCAGCATAAGCCAATATCGCACTACAACAAAAATTATTTTAGACAACGATATAAAATTGTGATCTAAATTATAAAAATCGTGGTCTAAAGATTCAACCACAATTTTTAGACGTGATATAGATAAGTGTAGCCATAGGTAATAGACAACGGTTTTTAGTACAACAACACTTTTAAAACCGTTGCTTAAAGTCATCACAATAGACAATAGTTTTTCAAGTTGATTTTAGACTTCACTTATATTTTTAGACCATATTTTTATTAATTTTGTCCCCATAATTTAAAGCAACAATTATATAATCATGGGTTTCATAATATTTATACAACATTTATAAAAATGTTGTTTATTATATATTTAGGCCAGATTTATTTAGTTGTTGTCTAATTTAGTATGATCTAAAATATAAAATATTGTAGTGTCGTAAATTGATTATAATTACTTAATGAGTGCACGATATTATAAGACAACATTTGAAAAATGAAACAAAGTCACTAAAAGGTTCTTGTCATTTTGAGATTGATGAAAACACAAGATTTTAATTTTATTTTAAACATGGATTACTCAACACTATAATTTAACTACAACATAAAGCTAACTATCAGTATTTTTGGAAACTATGGATATGTTGAATAGAAAAATCAAACTAGCATCGTGCTAAGTTACGTTAAGCTCAAACATTGCTTGGAGCTATGCAAACCCAACGATTACTTCAAGTTAATATTAATTTAAACAACTCACTCATTTACTTAGATAACATTCAACTCAAATTCTAAGTACAAGAGTTTTTGTGCCAACCTCTATCCAACATTCTAAAATTTATCTCATAATATAACCATAAATTGTTCTGAAAGCACTTCAATAATATCATACAACTTAAAACTAGCATTGCATAAAGTTATCATTAGCTTAAGCCACACATCAAGTCATACAAACAAAACAATAACTTAATTAAAACATTTTATTCTAATTAGATTATCAATTTAAACAAATTGTCCATATACTCAAAATAAATTGACATCCTACTTTGACTTTGTTGTGTACCTACACACATTCAATATACTTAAATTACATATTGTAACTCGAATTTATTATTTCTGACAAAATTAGTTAGGTAACAAACTAGAAATAAGACTTACCAAACTTTGTTATCTCAAATATGATATTTGAATCATTCCATACTATAATATATAATTAATCATAAAATATTTTCTATTATTTAAAGACTTATTTTCTACAAATATATGTTGTCTTATATGATAAGGTTCAAAAGCATATTTATTGACTTCATCTATTACAAATGTAACAACCCAAAACTTTTACACAATATTTAGTAATTCTTAATTATTAGCAATGTATTTCAAAATAAATTCAAATTTATAGTTCTTATACTAGATAATGAGATACTTAAAAGTACATTTAAATAAATTCAAAATTACTTCAAAATATAAATTAGGAAACTTAATACAATTTTTTAAATCTACAATTCATCATCCCTATAATATTTCTATCATGATCTCTCATTTTCCTGTCCCAATTCCAATGTCACTGTGACCATAAACTCCTATACCTTCTCACGTATATATAGAATATGTCACCACAAAAGAAAAGAAAACAAGAAAATACACAAATTTTACAAGAATAAATCTCAATCTAAATATATTATATTTTTACTAAGGTTGTATAATTAAATATTTGAAATATATAGAATATCAAAGAAAAAACTAAGGATCAAACATAAAACAACTATAACACATTTACACTCTTACTTCTGGAAGACTGACTAATGTATTAAATAGAGCAATCATATAAGCTACTGACATGGTTAACTTCAATAACTCCTTGAGTATGATTTTTTTTTTATATCATACCATTTGTCCAGTGAAACCTCTCTCGGTTATCGTCACCTAGTTATCATCCCTTATATGAGATAGATACTAGTAGAGTCAAGATAGTCCTACATCACAATTTCCCTTCAATACACTTAAACTTATCCTAGATTGGCCTTTCTTATTGGAAATAGCTAATTTGACCATCCTAACACTAAAACATTCACACCTACTCAAACATTGTTAAATAAATGGAAAAAAATCATAACTATAAAAGATAGCATACAATAGAAGTCATTTAGAAAGATATAAACCAATCTAGTATGGAAAAGGTCACAAAGTTATCACTCATCAGTAATGCAGCAGACAAATTTGCTTTATATAGTTTGAGCATTTTCTCAACATCATAAAGTCTTCACTTCTAATTCGTATGTAATAACAACCATATTGACATACCACGATCTCAAAATACAACTACCAAGCCCTATTCAATGCTACCTTATTGTAATACAAACATTCAATCAAACATGTCTATTCTTTTGCACCACCTTTCAAATTCATATATTTTAATCTCTTTAAACCAAGGTATTTAAGTACTTTGGGGCTTGTGAAGAAAATTATCATACAACATCAAACATCAACTCCTACAACTTACCACGATAACAACAATGTCACACCCATTAGTTTCTCATCATACAGGCTAATCCTTCCGTACAATCACACTAATTTTGAATAACAGTACAAACTATACTCAATTTATCCAAATCAAAAAGTTTCTCATCACATTTATAAAAATATCAGTGTTCAAAGCAAATAACTCTTTCCTAAGATCAATTAATTGCATCAGTACTCAAATTATTATTGCAAGTAACAACATTCATCAAAATCACCATATTCTCCTAAAACTACTCTCAAATTACAACAAGCAAACAATTACAAAAATCATACTACATATTTTTCTTTCAAAATTCAACAATAAGGTCCTAAAATTTCAAATAAATTAGTTTTTCTTACCTTATAGTCTTGACCTAGCACTTTTTTTTCCTAGAAATAGCTCCACACGTTAAATCACTTTATCTACAAAACAAAAAGGGCCAAAATGATGATCAAGACACAATATGAGATCTCAACCAAAGAAACTTTTATCAAGAACAAATGGAGTCTACAAACAAAGCAAAAAAGAGCTTGCATGTTGAAGAAAATAGAGTGTTAAATATAGAGAATGAGAGAAATTTCAAACTCACCATTAAGAGAAATTCAATGAATGTTTTGATAGAACTCTTCATGTAAATTACTCTAGTAGTTTCAAAAGGTTTAAAATTAAATAAAAAATGTACGGTAGGAAAAGAGAATTTTTGAAGAAAAATAGGACTAAAGACAAAAGGTTTATGAAAGAAAAGGAGATATAATTTGAAATTCTCACAGTAACAAAAATATAGTTGAATCAACTCACTGTCAATCCTCATATTTACATTTTCTTTATTGTTCTCTTATTAACTATAGCATTCAACCATCATTTATGAGTAGCCATATTCAACGTTGTGTTTACACTTATGAAGTTTGAATCTTGCTTCATACATGAAATTATAATAAGTATAATTGTAGTTTAACGATATCATTTAATAAAAATTATATATATATATATATTATAATATAATATAATATAATTTAATATATCTGTAATAATACGTATAGTGAAGAATGAGTTAAACTAATTTGATGTTTTTTTAACTTATCTAATGTGATTTGTGATATTTGAATTTTAATTTTTAGTGATATTTTACTAATTTATTTTATTGTGCAGGTCCCAGTTAGATGTTGTAAGATTACTCAAAGATTTTTTTTCCATGTCAACTATTTGAATTGGTAAATTTGATTTAGGTAAATATTTTATATTAACCAGTTGCAGTTAAGTCAAACTTTTAGGTTAAATTTTACATAAATTTATATCAATCATTTACAACCTTTTGTAAATATTTTTTCCCTACCATTATAATTTTATTTTTACTGGTATATTGTGACATTATAACAAAATTTATCTGACATCATGTTCTAATTAAATAGAATTTAGTATCAATGTCTTTATCACAAAGTTTTTCTATTTTATTGTTACATTAAAATCCATTGATTCTTACAAGTTGAAAATATGAAAATAAAAAGTGCATGAAGTGAAAAATTTTGATTATGATATTTGATGTAAAAATTTGAATATTCTTATAGGAAAGCCATTGAAGGGATGAATGAACCTGTAAACTCAAATTCACAAAGTCAGCAAGATGACCCACAAAGGAAAGAAAACATATCTTTGTTATGGGTTGGACATTCTCACCCATTCTTTCTTTTGTTGACAGAATATATTTTATATATATTAAAAATAAAAATATTTTACATATTTAAAAAAATTATTTATCATCGTACACAAATTAATCTATGTCATAAATATTAATATATTAGTTTTACAATATAGAAAGAAAGTACATAAACCTGTTATCATCACAAGATTCACACTATCATCACAATAATTTCTCCTCCGTAAGTGTATTTAAGGAACTGTACTTCATTTGATTAATCACATCTGATTACTTAACCTTGTGCATCTGCATTTATTATTAGTAGTTAATGGAGTAATGTTATATTATAAAAATAAACAAATAGAACATGCTATCTAAAATATAGAAAAAGTACAAATTTGAGATTTAACTTGTAACATGATTTTGAAATGTTTAATTAACCTGGTACTCAATAAATATTATTAATTTATAATTTAAATTTATGTGAACATAAATTATAAATTAAGTAGAACAGATATTTTTATTTGTTATGAAATAAATATAAAAAGAAATAGAAGATGCTTTTAGACTTTGCAGTATGCAGGTGACACAGAATGGGCGTACTGTATGAAGTGACTGGATGGGCAGATAAGTCCTGCCCGTCAAATCTATGGCCCCTTCCACTGCACTGCTTGCAACCTTGTTACTGTAAAATAAAATACTATTTAAATAATTAATTTTCTTATAAATAATATATCAATGTGTTATTAGCATAAACTTATTGTTATTATTATTAATTAAAAAAATTATTAGATGTAGTGCGATTAAATAATAACAATGTACTTTTTTTTGTACACCTGTTACGTATGAAATAAAATGGTAGAAATATTAAATTATATTTTTTTTGTCTACCTGAGGTCTGAATCTTTTTCTATTTTCCCTTCCCTCTATATCTTGGTTATGTGTGCAATAGATTCACCTACTAGCATTCAAGTTTTCAGAAGCTGCCCAAAAAAAGTTCATCACACCATTACCATTTCAGGCTCTTTCTTCTTATCCACTTTGCTATTTCATTCTGGGTTTAATATAGGGTTTAAGAAAAAGCTAAGTGGGGGTGACAGATTTTTCTTTTCTTATTTTTTACCAACAAAAAAAATATATAAGAAAAGAGAAAGAAAGAAGGTAAAAGAGGTTGTGTGTGTATATATACATGCCCACATACCTACACAGATCCCTATGGAATGAAGTGGGTGCTCCCAGTTTCACTTGCTTCGTAACTTATTCCTTCTGCTTAGTTTAAAGAGACCAGTTTTGTTACGAAAGGAGAGAAAGAGAAAGAGAAAGAGAGAGTTTGGTTCTTGTAGTTGATGTTGGTGTGAGAAAAAACTTCATTGTTGTTCTTGTTATTATTTTGATATGATTTGGTTATTTGCCACGCAATGATTGATTTGCGTAGCTGATAATAGTGGTGTCTGGTTAGTTTCAAACCTTTTCCGAGTAATTAAGCTGAGAAAGGAAGAAAAAACAAAGACGGGAAAAGAAGGTAAGATGAAGTCGATGAATGATGGCAACACTGATGATGGGAACAATCATAACTGGTTGGGGTTCTCTCTCTCACCCCACATGAAAATGGAAATTACTTCTTCTGCTGACCCTCCCCATCATCACCATCATCACTACTATCATCACCCTCAGGTTTCTGCGGCTGCAGGACCTTGCAACACTGTTCCAACAGGCTTCTATATTTCCCCTTCACACCTTAACCCCTCAGGAATCTGCTATGGTGTTGGAGAAAACAGTGCCTTTCACCCTCCCTTGGCCATGATGCCCCTCAAGTCAGATGGCTCACTCTGCATTATGGAAGCTCTCACCAGATCACAAACCCAAGGTATCTATCCCTCTTCCCCTCTTCCATGCATTCAAAACTTTCCTTTCTTCAGAAGTAAAATACTGGTTTTGATTCATTCAAGGTGATAAAGGGCAGCTAAGTTTTGTTTTTGCTTTCATTGCTTTGCAATTTACAACATAATTGTATCTCTAAGAGGGTTTTTGTGGTCTTGTTGAAGTGATGGTGCCAACCACATCCCCAAAACTGGAGGACTTTCTTGGTGGTGCAAGTGTGGGAGCTCAAGACTATGGAGGCCATGAAAGAGAAGCAATGGCTCTGAGCCTAGACAGCGTCTACTACAGCAGCCAGAATGCAGAACCTGAAGCCAACAGAGGCCATCCTTCTTCTTTGGGTCTTCTTTCTGACCCTTTCAGACAGCAAACCCACCCATATTACTCTGGGCTTGGGATTTACCAGGTGGAGGAAGAACCGAAGCAACCACACGTGACGGTTTGCAGCTCCCAAATGCCTCACGCGGTGGAAGAAGGCATTGCTTGCTTCAAAAACTGGGTGCCACCAAGGGGTTATTCTTCCACTCAGCAGAATCTGGAGCAGCAGCAAGGCAATAATAGCAGTGGCATGGTGGAGGGTCATGGTGCTTCTGGAAATGCTGGTGTTGGTTGTGGGGAGTTACAGTCTTTGAGTTTGTCTATGAGTCCTGGTTCTCAATCTAGCTGTGTCACAGTCCCAACTCAGATCTCATCTTCCAAAACTGAATCAGTAGCTGGGGATGCCAAAAAGAGAGGCTCTGCTAAGCTTGGCCAGAAGCAACCTGTGCATAGGAAATCTATTGACACATTCGGCCAGAGAACTTCTCAGTATAGAGGTGTCACAAGGTTCGTTTACTTCACCTCACTTCACCTCATCCCTTTATCACTCTAATAATTTCTCTTGCCATCATGGCAAAAATCTGAACTTTCATGTAAACTAACGAAACTGTTGCTGCTAGGCTGAATCTTGTGCTTCGATTTTCCATATAATTGTCATTACCTCATCCTCTCTCTTTAGTTCCACTTTTTAATCATTCTGTACTTTATTTATTCAGTCAAGTTCATGGTGGTTCTACTTTTTTGAATTTACTTATTGTTTTGTTTGCCTTCTTTTTAAGTCAATTATTTTGTGGTGATGTGTATCAGGCATCGATGGACTGGAAGATATGAAGCACATTTGTGGGATAATAGTTGCAAGAAGGAAGGGCAAACCAGGAAAGGACGACAAGGTTAGTTACCAAAAACTAGAATATTTTATAATCTAAAATCCTTTTTCTCGTTTTGAAGTATTTTTCGTTGTTTTTGAGCTGTGCCCACCCACTAACTCTCTTTCACCTATTGTGTGTTCACAATGTGGATGACCAAAACGTTGCATGTCACAGTTTATTTGGGTAAGCTACTACTTTTCCAAGGGTCTGCATTTTCAATGTTCTTGTTTTTTTTTTTTTTTCTAAATGCCAATTTATTGAGTGGTGTATTTTCTTTTTGAACTGAAGGTGGTTATGATATGGAAGAGAAAGCTGCAAGAGCCTATGATCTTGCGGCTCTTAAGTATTGGGGACCTTCAACACACATAAACTTCCCGGTATGTTTTAAAAGTTGGCATTTGTGGCTCATAATCTTGTACTCCTAGGAGTCTCATTTTCTTTTTTATATTTGGCAGCTAGAAAATTACCAAACTGAACTTGAAGAAATGAAGAATATGAGCAGGCAGGAGTATGTGGCCCACTTGAGAAGGTGCACACATTATTATCATTATTATTATGCTAAAAGCTATCCATTATTTTTATTGTTTAATGATGATGTTGGTGATTGCTTTGCAGAAAGAGTAGTGGGTTTTCAAGGGGTGCATCAATGTACAGAGGAGTGACAAGGTTCAATGCTGTTTCTCTGCCACTTTTTTTTTTTTTTTATGTATTACAGAGATTAAACATGGTGGTTAAGTAGGTTAAATCCACTTTTTTTTGTTGCACAGGCACCACCAGCATGGCAGGTGGCAAGCAAGGATAGGCAGAGTTGCAGGAAATAAGGACCTTTATCTTGGGACATTCAGTAAGTCCTTCCAGAAAGTTGTTGCATTTCCTCGTACCACACCTTGGCAAATCTTTCACTGCAATAGCGGTGGTTATTTTAGCATTCGAAACCTGAAACTGTAACACTAATGTATATGTATATATTCTTAGGACGTTGTTATTAATGCTATTATGCTGGTGTCTGGCAATGCTTTCTATAAGGCTGTTGATATGGTCACTTTGAACAGCAACGGGTCACTTTTTTTTTAAAGCTGTTGTTCTCCCTTGAAAGATTAAAAAAGTGGTATCTAAATAGTAATATCGATCTCCAGAAAGTTCATTTTTTCTTTTCTAAATGCCAATACCCTTTGGATTTTATATTTTATATTTCAACTACATTCACGGTCATGCATAGTAAGACTGTTTCAAAAGTCGCAATTGATGTTGATAGTGTATTTTTTTTATGAACTGAATTAGGTACTCAAGAAGAAGCAGCTGAAGCATACGACGTAGCTGCGATCAAATTTCGTGGGGTGAATGCTGTTACGAACTTCGACATCTCAAGATACGATGTCGAGAGGATCATGGCCAGCAACACTCTTCTGGCAGGAGAGTTAGCTAGAAGGAACAAGGAAAGTGAGCAAAGAACTGAGGGCATGGAGTACAACGGTGTGTCAAGCCAACAACAAGAGGCTGAGAATGTGAACAACAATGAGAAGAATGAGAAGGGATCATCATCATCATCGGATTGGAAGATGGGTTTGTATCATCAGCAACACCAACAACAGTCAAACAACAACAACTGTGAGATGAAAAACATGAAGTGTGGAAATTATAGAGGTTCTGGTTTCTCTGTGTCCCTACAAGATCTCATTGGGATTGACTCAGTAGGATCTAGCCAGGCCATGATAGAGGAGTCTACTAAGATAGGTGCTCATTTTTCAAACCCCTCCTCGCTGGTCACCAGTTTAAGCAGCTCAAGGGAAGGTAGCCCCGACAAAACGGGTCCCACCATGCTCTTTCCTAAGCCTCCGGTGGGGTCAAAGGTTGTCACTAGCCCTATTGCTAATGGTGTGAGTGTTGGCGCATGGTTTCCCTCTCAAATGAGGCCAGTTTCAATGTCTCACTTGCCGGTTTTTGCTGCTTGGAGTGATACCTAGAACATGATCATGGTTTGGTTTGGTTTGGAAGATGGTTGAGAAGAAGTGGAAGTATCTGATGTGAAACCAAACACGCCATAGCCTATGTCATCTGTCATGTGTTAAATTTTGCATGTGAAAGGGAAGGGGAGAAAAGAAAAGAAACAAAAAAAAAAAAAAAAGGTAGAGTGGGGGAAAATGGAAAATGGAAAATGAAAAATGAAAAGATATTGGGGTTTGAAGATTCAGAATATTATGTTGTTTTGCAAAAAGACATTAGTGCAGGAATTTTGGGGATTAATTAGGGGCATGTGGGGGCCATTTATCTGTCATCTTTGTGTATCTTAGTGGAACAAGAGCTTTCCAACCGTAGCCTTTTGGATCTATATTGCGAATTTGAGAAGGAAATGTGGAAATAGGAGGGAAAGTGGTTTTATTTAACAAGAGGACTAATGATTAATTCAGTGAAATGATGTTTGACGAAATGAAAGTGGCCCTTAAATTATTGAGTTTGCTTTTTTTGGAGTTTCACCTTTTCTTAGGTCCAGCTAAGTACAAAACCAACTCCATGTTTCTCAATAATGCAAAAGAACCACCCCTTTGATCACATTCTCTCTATTTCTTGTCTCTGTGTTCCTCAATCTGCATAATACCATCATTGCACCTAACTTTCTTATCTTGAACTTTCTCCAAAGACACAATACTCATTCAAAAAGAAAACCCTTGTCGTAGATATTCTTGCACTAAAGTTTCTGGCTGCCACATCTGTCATAATTAGTCAAGCCACCCATAATTTTACTTTATCAAAAAAAATATATACATAGCACACACATTATGTGGTTAAAATCTCGTGTAACTTTACTCCTTCTTGACAAATCCAAATTCCAAAGAGACACTTAAAAGTTGTTCCATGTCTTGGTGTGGTGGAATCATGATTAGACCCTTAACACAAATATATATATATATATATATATATATATATATATATATATATATAAATGGAGTTCCTTCATTATATGTATCGAGTGTGTGTGCATGTGTGTTTGGTTTGGTTTGGTTTCACTCCCACGTGTGTGCCCCTCGTGTTGTAATGAGTTGTGTTTTGTGCTTGATTGCGCAGTCTTGAAATTCTTGACCGTAAACATGGGACGACAAGGAGGAATTAGTGCCGTCAAAGCTGGAAAATGGTTCCTAAGTTGTGTCGGGAATAGCTGTTTTCTTTTCTGCATGGAACAATAACGTGGAAATAGTCCAAATAATTTGAAACATTGTTAGAGCTATTCAACCATAGGTGAAAAGGACAGGTTCTAGCGATTCAACAATAATGGTGAGTGAGTGAGTGAGTGAGTAATCGGCTTGAGGAATCCAGCTACGTTTTCTGCAGTAATTTGTTCTTTTCTTAAAGAATACTGTTATACCAATGTTCAATTAATGCCTTCCTCCCATCAGACTTTGTCATATATAAATGTTTGAGTATTTACATTCTACAATTCTATTTAATGTTAGTCACACATTCCACAGACAAATAATATACTGAATGTAACTTTTAACTTTTGGTGATGCTGTGTATGAACCGTGCACGTAGATAAAAAATTAAAAATATATATATATATTTCATTATTAATTAAAATTTATTAAAAACTGTAAAAGTCAAAAATAAATGCATTAAGTAAGTTGTGAGATCATTACTTTTTGTATTTTAAAAGTTTTCCAACATGAACAAAGGGTGTCTTTGAAAAAAGTGAAAGGTGTGTCACTCATTGTGTTATTACTATATTTCTCTTAAACAATATAGGGACAAAAAGAAATCAAATAAAAAATGGTTAAATGGTTAATTATGTATTTGTTTCTAAATTATAATTTGATTTTATTTTAAATTTTGATTTTGTTATGTCTTTAAATTTAAGAAATGTATGAAGACGATCTTTTTTATCCAACGATGTGATTTATTATGTCATATCAAGATACAGTTAACGCGAAAAAAATTGTATTCATGCATATAATGATCAAAGTTTTGAAAAATGAAACGAAAATAAAATAGTTTAAGGATAAAAAAAATGTTAATCTATTGTTAAAATATATCATTTGAATAAAAATAAAAAAGGAGATACATAAATTATTTATGGTGGTGTTGTTTTTATTACACTTGTGATTGGACTTGGAACTAATCTATAACTTCATTTTTAGAAAATGAATAAAACTGAAAAATATTTGAGAAACTGTATTAAGTTTTGTTCATTATTTTCTTATCAATTCTACAAATAATTATGGTAGATGTGTTTGATTTAAGAATAACTGAGTCATGAAACATCTTTTAAACCTGAAGGATAGCGAGTATTGCTTAGAGACAACAAAAATAGAGAAGGTTTCTTATAAGAGGAGATTTTCTTCCATAAAAAACATTTTCTATATTTGCTATTTTTTATATTGTACAAAAAATGAGAAATGTAAATTACTTATCATACATGTCTCCATTTTATATATTTCTACCGAGATAAATAAACCTGTACGGTTCTCATATGCAAAATACCTAAAAGAGATATATATTCATACATAAAACAACATGTAGCAAAAAAGTCCATGAAAATTTTGTTTTTTTTAATGTTAAAAGTACACACATTGGTTTAGTTTAATGTCCATTTCCTCCTCTTATTATTTTTCTCCAAAAGTGTAGAAAGAGACTTATAATCAGAAAAAAGACAGCATATTCTTTGATTTTGCATATTTTTCCTTAGTAAAGTATTATGTTTCAACAAAATATACCTCTTTGTTCAAATGGGAAGAAACATTTTCTTCTTTTCTTGTTCTTATTCTCTCTCTCTTTAAATTTTGAGAAAGAAAGTGAGTTATAAGTGTGGTACATATGTAAAAAAAGGCTTTGTTTTTGACAAAGGAAAAGAGAGAATATCTAAAGTAAAATGCAAGAAGCAGTGAATTGCATGAGTATAAGAAAAGGTTGAAGCAAAAAATGATTTATGGTCAAAAAAGTAGCAAGTGTGGTGGAAAAAATAGGAAAGTGAAAGATGTGCATGAGTCTTTTAACAGAAAATAAAGTAAGATCCATATATTTCAATTGTAGGGTTTTTGTTTTAGTCAACAAATATGATTACAAATCGATCCTAAGCATCAAAAGTTTGCAAAGGACAGCTTTCCAAAACCACCATAGTTGCGCATGAGCTGGATCATCGTCTTCATCATCTGTTGAAAACTTGGTGAAGAAAATTTCAGAGTTACGTATTGACATTCGGATATGAAATTAATTCAAATGTTAATAGGGTAGGTGGGTTCTGTTCTCTCATACATAGCTTAATTCTTTCTGAATAATTTATTAAAAAATACATTGAGAATCAAAGTGAAAAGACTTGTTTAAAAATTGGTGCTCACATTTAATGTTTTTAATGCATCCACATCTAACTATTCTTATCAGAGGAATAAGTACCAACACGAAATAAATAAAGCCCCCTGAAAATATATATATTTCATTAGTTGTGAGTGTAATTTTTATTATTCCTTGCATTTGAAATTCGACATATTTACTGGTTCTAACAATTGTGGTACATGGTTACATAATTGATTCCGAAAGGTCCCCACACACACACACGAGCAGGGTGATGCATGGAAATGGTCCCGAAAATATGTTGGTATCATCTTACAAGTTGATTGAAACTGGAAATAAATTGTGACATATTCGTACTTTTTTGGTTGTGAATTATATATAGTACACAAAATGGGGACCAAAAGAAAACGTTGTGAATGTTTGGTTCTGTTAATGAATAGAGAATAATGGGTGTTCCCTATACACCAGCCATGTTTCACCCTGGGTGGCCTTCACCTTATTTTATATTTATATATATATGTATATATCCAAAAAATATTTTATATCATGGATTGGTTTAAGAGTTTTTACTTCAATGATCTATATGATGAATACTTTTATTAAATGTTTTTACATATAATAGTAAAACCCTAAGTTTAGTTAAAAATAATACCAACATTTTTCATGATATTGTGTATGAGATATTTATATGCAAGCTTGTATTGTTGGAGATTTATCCTATTTAAAAAAAATGATAATACTTACTAAAAACTCAAATTTTAGTCAACTTTTTATTAAAAACTTAAGGAGAAATGGTGAATTTAATACAAAAAAAAAAATGTTGATACAGTATACTAATTTTGTAAATATTTTTGAAATGCAAATGCAGGTGGAAAAGAAAAGATTTAAAAATGGAATAGTAAATGTTGTCATTTATTGAATTTGGTGAGGTGAGGTCGTTCTCAGTGGATGTACTAAGGTCCATCTCTGAAAATGTCCGCTTAAAATGTAAAATCGAATCTTACTTCTCTATGCAATTTGAACCACCTCCTGTGTCTTCCACTACTTCTTTCACTCCCATTTCTACTCATACTTATCCACTCAACAAATTCATCTCAAAAAACTATATCTTTTGCACTCAATTTTTTATATATACCTATTTTGTATTGTTTTTAAATTATATTTTTCTTTTATAAATATAAAAAAATTATTTTTTTATTATTATTTTACTGCTACAGTTATCAAACAATCTTTTTTCAACCAATTTTATATTACAGATCATGATCATGTATTTTTACTCATCAAGAGAAATCATTGTAAAGTTTAAGTAGGTCATTCTAAAATTAATGTATGTATAATCACATCATGCATGACTGTGAGAAAAATGTTATCTATAATTATCTTGTACGAGTATTCCAAGTTAAAAAAAAGTTATAGTTTAGAAAAAATTTATTATATATATATATATATATATATATATATATATATATATATATATATATATATTCTCATTCACTATATATATAACAATAATCAAAGTCACTAATTGATTGAAATCATAATTTTAACCAATTGTCTTATTCTTACAAGTCTAACATTGTTTCAAATAACCATATAAGCAATGATATGTTATAACTAGTTTTACTAGATTTGGACATGTTAAATCTAAAAATATAATATAAGATTAGGAAATCAATAACACACATTCAAGATCTAATTTCTACATAAACAAATTGATCAACTTGAATACATCTCTAATACAATATGTCATTCTAATAGTTATCTCATTCATAAACAAGTCTAAAATATAATATTATTCTTACCTAATAAGAGCTTGTCTTCCAAGTTTAAAGAAAAAAAGAAGTAAAATATTTCTAATGAGAGCTTCAATCTCCTAAAAAACATCTAAAACACTAAAATATCAAGATCCATTTTTTTTGTAAAGCATCGTATCATCTTCTCACAAAACTTCGGGAAATCAAATACTTGAAGTGATAATCATAAAAGACTTGAAAGAAATTTTAGAAATAAACTTACTCCATAAAAAAATGTTATAGGTTACAGTTTTTGTGTTTACTATTGTTCATTGTATATATAGTTATAAAAAAATATAAACATATAGAGTAGTCATTATTCATAAAAGTTGAACCCCAATTTTTAAGACCAACTACCTGGTTTTAAAATTTTGCCTTTGTAAAAAATTATTATAACCGCTTGTACATAAAAAGACAAGGAAACTTTTAAATTTGTTTTAAATACCACCAATTCTATGAAATAACTTTAAGAAATGTTTAACCTAGAAAGGTTAACAATATTCCAAATATAAAGTTAGGATATTTGAAATTTGAGAATGCATTATGTCCACCCTCTATAATCATGTTTATTTTGTAAGAAGTTTTTGTTGAATTTACTGTGGATGAAGATAAGGAAGAGAAAGGACAATAGTGGCCCATGCATGAACTTCAAAAATGTCCTTCAACTGCTAATAGTGTCACTAAAACTGTTCCTTCTTCATTTCAAAATGGTACCATCTTTCAAATATTTCATGTTTTTAACTTTCTTTTCATATATTATTGTACTTGTTTTGTCCATGTATTTGGTTTTCTCTTTAGTTTTTCATATGAACTAAAAAATGTTTTTAAAATGGTCTCTTGATGATTTTTAAACATAAAACCTAAAAGGTAAGTTTTGTTTGGCTATTGAAACTGAATATAAGTATAACTACATCCTTTTTATATGTTTAACAAAATTTGGTCACTTAATTTTATATTTAAAATCGATTTTCATTTTTTATATCTGAAACTCTCGTGTGCTATTTTCTATATCAATGTGTAGGTATTTATGACGAACTTAACATATTAGTTGAACTTTTTTGGTGAAGTTTGAAAGATTTAATGTAATGCAAGATTTGAATTTGAAATTGGATTGACTTTACTTCGTAATATTTAGTAAAATTTTATGAGTTTTGAATAAAATTAAAATGAAATCGATTAATAAACTCAAATGTGTTTGTGTGTGTTTATCATATTGATTAATGAAATTATCAAACTATCCTTTATACATTTTTATTAATTTAATTATTGAAATATAAAAAGTCACAACATAAGAAAGAACCATGGATTTATAAAAATAAAGGGATCACTCTTCATGTTAACGAAGAATATTGTCTTATATTTAACATATAAATATGAATTAACTAAAGCATATAATAAATTACATTACTTTTTAAGAAAGTTGCATTTTTTTCAAACAATACGAAGTGTGTATAATGTTCTTGCTGGGCCTGAATGGTTTTGCTGGCCCGTTCATATATAAAAAGAGTTCCGTTCAGTAAACATGGTCCGTTTCATGACCCAAAAAAACTATACTTCATTAAAACTATTGGGCTATCTCTTAATCAGCAAGATTTTTACTTTTTGACATTTTAAAACACCTATTTTGAAGGCTTTTATTTTCTTCATTCTCACTTCAAATTTCTTTGCGCAGCCTCATTTCTCAAATTTTCAAAATGACCATTTTACACTTTCTAAAAGTGATTTGTAAATTACATGTTTTTGAATTTTTTCTGAAAGAGACTTTCCAAAATTTTCAAAATAAGATTTTTGGAGAAAAATTTTTGAAATTATATTTCAGGAAAAAAAACGAAATACATATAATATTTTTCAAAACGAGTTTTCTGAACACTAAACATGAATTGTGTTCGAGAAATAGCTTTTAGGAACACATATAATCCATATCAATGACGATGGAAACGATAGTGGAAGCAGCAACAGTAATAGTGGGGTGTTGTAGTGCAGTGATAAAAGATAGTTTGGTCTTTTTCATTGATATGTGTGTGGAGTGCAGTTAATAATAGTAAGAATGCAGGAAGCAACAACCATTTTGAATTAATAGTGAGCCATGAGTTTTTCAGACTAAGAAATAAGGCCCACAAAATTCACGTCCGCCCTAAAATAATTTAGAGCCCAAAGTGTACAAGTGAGACGGGGCTTGGAATCTAAGTTGATGGATCAACGGCCCATTATACCTTCATCTATGATGGTGGTAATAGGGAATTTGTTCGTGCTGCCCCCATATTTTGTTCCTCATTCTCATATTTTTAAAATTCCAATTATACTGTTGTTATAATTATAGTTTCGGTGTAGATATTATGGATTGTACAATCTGTGATGTAAAATCATGTTTCGGATTGTACAATTCAGAATGCACCTGGATCGTGGAATTTGAAACTTATATTCCATGTCTTTCATAATTGATTCTTATCTTTTTTATGTATATTTTATATTATTATGATATTTTTATTTGTTTTAACAGATATCTTATTGAGGGTGGAGGCGGTGGAAGAAGATAGGATGGAGGTGAAGGTGGAAGAAGATAAGGTGAAGTTGAAGATGGAGATGAAAATGGAGGTGGGAGAAGCTAAGGTGGAGTAAGAGGTGGAAAAAAAATAGGGTGGAGGTGAAGGGAAGTGGAAGAAGAAGAAGATGAGGTGGAGGTAAGGAAAGTATGCAAGTGTTGTGGGGGAGGAGGAAAGAAGAAGAGGAGGGTAAACTAGACTTGTTACCTTGTTGATGGGTGTAATAAGAAAATATAGGGGTGCAAAAAGCAATTCTTGTGAAAACTATTTTCCCAAGAAAGAATAAAAAAAATGATGGTATTGACCGCGAGAAAATAAAATATGATAGTGTTATTTTAATCAGGTTACTAATGTGACGATAACAATTATTTAATAAGAAGACTTAGATAATCATTTTTGTAAAAAGATCTTTTGCCACAATTTTTTTTTATTTACAAAATTTTATTTTTAATATTATTAATTCAAATAAATTTTTACTCGGATAACTTGTTTGTGTTGTGTTCGTTTTTTTATAGAATTAATGAATACATTTTATATACAATAGTTTAAGTATACAAATTAAAAGAACGATAAAATTTAATTTTTTAAAATTTAGATAATATTATAATTATGACAACAATCAATTAAAGGCAATAGAATTTATTAGATTTGAATTTAAATTGAAAAATATTAGTTAGTTAAATTTTGAAGAAAAATGAGATTACTTTAAATTTAAATTTAAAAAATATGACATGTTTATAATAAAAATAATGTAAAGTTATTTACATTATTGAAGTATTGTTGATATAGGAAGATACATAAATGGTTGCAACTAACTGTAGATTGTTAAGTGAAAATATATGAATGGGTTGAAATGATTGGTATTTTGTGAAGAGGAGTGATTGGTTTGATACTTTGGTGAGTTTCTTAATAAACAATAATAGCAGCCTTTTGAGATTAACTTTGAAACCAAACCCTATGTTTCAATCATCATCATCATTCATTGCATCTTCTCCAACCAACCAACCCTTCATCGCATGCTTCCTTCTAAATCTTTTCCATAATCACAACACATAACTTTATTAATTAATTCTGTAATCTCACTTAATTAAGAGATGTACTATGTTTGCTCTCATTAGATTCTCTAATTCACTTTTATATTACTATTATTATATTCATTGATGGGTTATATCCACCAGAACTCTTGTCTGATACCAAAAGTGACTGAGCTATGGCATTTCATAACTTTATGTAAAGAAAAGATAGAAAAGAAGATAAAAGCTTCTTTTCAAGAAGAATTCACAAATGGTTTTGCTCCCATTAAAACACTAACAATATCTTCTTCTTCTAACACTCTCAACATTCTCTACGTTATGGTACTTTTAATAAGTTATATATTATGTAAGAGTCGAGATCAAACCTAATTTAAATATTTTTTCTCTTAATTTTATGAGATGTCTTTTAAAAATAAAACTATAATGGAGTTTCATACTCTTAAACGGATAATATCTCGAGAACGTAATAGTTATTTTTAACAATGCTACAAACAACTTGGATCGAGTTAAAACATTTCACTTTCATTATTAAGGATAACAATAATAAAGTGTATACTTAATGCTTCAATAGAAGGAAGAAATAAGAAAATGAAATAAAAGAATAAGAAGAGAAAAAAAATTATTAAAACAATTTTGTTAAATTAGTATAGAAAAAATAGTTATATTTTTAGTTCTATGTTTTTATTTTCATCAAATGTGGTGTATTCTTTTGTATTGAAAATTTTGGTTCTTAAATTTTTAAGAATGTATAAATTTATATAAATGTGGTGTATATAAATCCTTTGAGGAAAAATCTGTGTTTTTTTTAACTTCAAAAACTAAATTCATCACGTAGAAGTATGGAGATCTCGATCATGTTTATTAAAAGAAAGATAGGAGTAAAATATTTTTTTATTCTTATTTAACTTTTGTGCTCACATTGAAAACTAGTGTAGAAAAGCCTCTACAAATTAGAAACTGACTAAGAATTAAAAAATAAATAAAACTTAAAAGTGATCAAAACTGTAAACTTAACATAGTGATTTAGTCAAAATTTTAATCACAGACGGTGTGTTAAATCACGTGATATTCTAATAATTATGCCTGCAAAAATTAACATAAAATCAAATTTGAAAACATGTAATATTAGAAGAATGAAATAGATCGATCAAGTTTCAAATTTTTAAATTGAATAAATTATGTTGAAAATAATTTAATTATTAATTAAAGTCTCGTATGAAATAGAAAAAATAAAGTTAAACATAATATAAGATGAAAAACTTATAATTTTATTGTTTTATAATTTTATTGTTTTGAGATAAAAGTGACCTCAAATGATTTATATGTATAAATTTAATTTATAAAACCGCAAACTCTCACTAATTATGACTCATATACGAAAAATTTATAAACTCAACAAATACAAATTAGTGGGGATGCATTATAAGAAAACTTCTAATTAATATAATCAAAATTTTGATAATTAATGTTAGTGTCGAATTTAGATATCAATTCATAATAAAATTTATTTTAGTTATTAATTTAAAAATTAATTATAATGTTTTATTTATAATAGAAACTATTTTAATTACTATTAATTTTTAATTTATAAATTAGTATTTAAGTTGAATACTATAATAATTATTTATTTTTAGTTATTAAAATTAATTATTATTTAAGAATATTTTTAATTATACCTAAAAAAACTTGAATAACACATTGTATTAGAAAAAAATGTATATAAGTAATTATTAAATAAAAAAATCTCAATTTTTAGCCTATCATTTCATTTTTAGAAACTTTTAATATTAGTTATCATATACAGTTATGACGTGTAATTAATATATATTACATTATTAATAATTTATAGAAAAAGTTAATTTTGTTAACGATTAGATTATGGCTTCATACAATTATTCTTGTAAAATTTTATTATAATTAAACTATAACAACAAAGTAATGTTTTAGTATTTTTGAAAAATATATGTTATATCCATTTTATTCTATATAAATAAGATATTATATAATTATATAGAATTAAATATGTATTTGACCTCTTAGATTTAATTGAAAATTGAAATTAATTCATTCTTGAAACTATTGATCAATCTAGCCTTCTAATTTTATAGATACATAAATTTAGTCATTTTATCTAAATTTTATCAAGTTGATTTAATGTTTTACACTATTTAACATATCTCGTTTCAATGATAACTAAGAAAATGCGTTTAAAATAGCAATAAATTTAACAAAATTTTAATAAAATAACTAAATTCATATATCTATAAAAATGATAGGCTAAATTAATTTAATGTACAGGTAAGTTTAAAAAGAAATACACAACCAAAATATTAAATAATTAACAAAAAACTATTAAGATATTAGGTTTTAGGAAGTAAAGGTAATAAGGAAAATGTTAAATTAGAAATGATTTGTTGTCTTAATTAGGCATAAACCCATCATTGCTAATTAGGCAGGACCACACTTTGTGGACCATACAAGATGCATACGCACGCGTGATCTTTTCTTTTCAATTTCTTTTTTTATTTTTTCTCTTCCAAATCCATTGCTCAATTATAATATTTCTCTTTCATTAAAAAAAAAAAAAACTAAAACTCACACACACCACACACTTCTCCTAAACTTAGGATAGGAAACTTGCAACTCATTGCATTGCATTGGTTTACATGGAACAAGATTAAAAATTAATATTGAAAATTCTACATTAATTAAATATATTAATATAAGTATATAAATAAAATCCATAACAAAATAATTTTATAAAATTAAACTAAAACTAAAATTAAATTTTTAATATTTGAATTATTTTTATTTTTTTAATTTTATATATTTGTAATTTTATCACTTTGTTGTTAACTTTCTATTAATTTTTTCTCTCCTTTATTATAATATTTACACCGTCTTATTAGTGAGAGAGATAAGATAGTTTTAGAAAACACTAAACAGCGAACAATAAATACCTCCCCTCATATTTGTCAATTTTCCTTTAACTTCTGAAATTAAAAATAATATTATTGTAATAATTGTGATATGTGGAGACAAAATCTGAACTGTAATGGCAAATGACAGCAGAATTAATGATTAATGCTCAATGTATTTGGACTAATTTATTTTAATTTTAAAAATTGCTACTATTTTAATCCTTCACCATTGATTTCCATTATTAATTATTTATTATCAGGTTTCAATTTTTGTGGCATTTTCTCTAAATTGTCTCCAAATTCATTTACATGTGTGATTTTCCGTAAAACGATTTTAGTCTTGGCCCTTTCTTTTTTTCATGGTTTGATTTTAGTTTCTTTATCATTTTGGGTTAAATATTTAACAAAAGTTTGATGTGTTATTAATGGATTATATAGTTTTTATGTAATTCTCATAAATAGTGTGAAGAACTAAAAGAATCATGTTTTAAAGGTGATTGAATTTTAAAATAATGAGATCCAATTATAATTTAATGGATTCTGAAAAAATGTGAGCTAAAAGGTGGTTGAAGGGAACAATGTAAAATTATAGTTTGATGAGTAATTGAAAGATTAATGTTTCGCTAACAAAATATACACTAGTGCAAAATAAGTATATTAGATCGGTTCTGAAGCGCATATTAGATTGGTTCCGCAACCGATCTAATACACACTGATGTAATATGTCAAAGACATATTAGATCGGTTCTGAAACAACCGATCTAATATCTTTTACTGAAAAGAAAAACAAAATATTTTTAAAAGTGACCATGCGAAGGGGCAAAGGAGAACGAACCACCAAAGACCACCAACAAACCACCACAGACCAACACCAACGAACCACCAAGTGAACCACCAACGAACAACCATGGAGAACATCGCACCCCAACCGCAAACTTGACCAAGAGACTTCATGAAACACCATGGGGACCAGCTACACACATTCGGTAAAGCAGCGTCATCACAAATTTGTTTCATTTGCAAAGGAGATAGGAAAGCACCAAGCACCGAGAAAGACAAGTACAAAGAAAGCTTTCTCCACAAACAAAAACTCTAGGCATGAGAAAATGAGGGAAAAAAATACTAACTTGTTGCATTGGTTGTTGAGGAGTGGCATGGAAGAGAAGAAGAAGCTTGTTGAAGCACGATACGACGGTGGTAGGGCATGGTGACGGTGGTCAATGGTGCTTGGAAGAGAAGAAGAAGCAGCAGCGGAGGCGCAAGAGAGAAGACCAAAGGAGGCACGAGAGAGAATACGAAGTTTGAAAAATGAAAAGGGTTTTCACAATTTGTAGTGCAGAAAACATATTAAATTGGTTGTTTTTTTAACCGATCTAATATGTTAGATCGATTCTCCCTATAACCGATTTAAAATACTTTCCAGTATTTACAAAATTGCCACTGCGTTTTAAATTAAATCGGTTCCGCTTCAACCGATCTTATATCATGTTCTAATATCATCATTTTGCACTAGTGATACGAGAATCTTTTAAAAATAAGAACAATAAATGACATTTGTAACATCCAAAGAAAGAAAATAAAACTACGATGCAACATTGACAATATTAAAAGGTAATATTGAATGCACAAATTAAAGGATCTTGTTTCTAATCGTGAAGGAAGAAATAAGTATATGACAAAATGTCAAAAACATATTTTCTAATTTTGGATCAATTGGAGATTTTTTTTGTTTTATTTTTTTTATTTTGAAATTTAAAATTTTCCTCCATGTATATTATAATTTTTTTTGCAAGTTTTACAAAACTACTGGGTTAGATCTCCATTTCATTTTAGTTTTATTTAAGTTTCACTTAGGTAATCATGTCAAAGTGAATTAAGTTGACTTGCATGAATCACACCACAAGTTAAACTAAAATAAATAAGTTCAACTCATAAATTTTATAACCTACACACCAAGGTTATTGAGTTAAGTGAGTTTAATTATTTAAAAATATTTTGTTTTTTAAACTTGTTTTACGTATTTATAACATTTAGGTGAGAGTGAAACAACTCAACTCACCTTTTTATAACATTATAATAGGGGTGTTAGCTTATTTAAATGAGCATTAACCACAATTAGAAAATGACATTATAAAGATAGTTAATAAAAATTTATGTGTTAACGGATAAAATTGAAGAAACAAATAAATTAAATATTTAAATTATTCAAAGACTATTCAATAATGTTTTATAGTCTTAAAAAAAATGGTAATTTACATAATTAAAAATAATAAATTATAATGGAAAAATGATAAAAAGTTATTATCAGTATATTTCGAGTCATTTGTCACTTTTAACCCAATTATAACTCGTTTAATTCATAAATTAAGTGAGACAAATTTAATTTGATACGTTTAAAACAAATTATATTTTTTTCAATTCATTGTCGCTTGAAATTGTAATGAGTTAAATTACCTCATGAGTTTAAATCTCTTTTAACAATGGTACAATTAGGTTTAGTTTTATGATGCACTGATACTTCAATTTGGATCACGTATCCGTGTCGGACACGTATCGTGTCTGATACTTTAGGATACTTCAATAATACTTATCAATGAAGTATCTAAGTTATAAGTCGTAGTACACTATAATAAAATATTTGAATAATGACTTATTTTAGTGACAAAAAATAAGTAGTCACTATATAGTGACAAGATTGACAACTAAAGTAGTTCCAAAAAATTATAATTGGTCTCTAAATTGATAATTAAAATCGTTTCAATTATGAATTGGTTTTTAAATTGGCCACTAACATTAACTACTAGATTTTGGCTACCAAAATAATTGGTCTATAATTATAAAATTTGGATTCACTCCTTAACAACCATATATATTTATTATGTTTGTAAGAATTATTGTACACTTTTAAATGTTCATATATAACGTATCTATCACGTATCGTATCCTATTATTTTGAAAATAAACATATCAACTTATCAGATACGTGTTATATCCGATACACGTATCGTATCTGTGCATCATAGGTTTAGTTACACCATTTTGAATTATAAATAGACTTTCTCTCTTTGTAAATAACTTGTAATGATATTAAACAAGAGTTTAAATTATAAAACATTTATAAATTATGATTAAGAAACATCATTTTTTTATACTTAAATTTTATCTTGATTTATAGGTATAATTGATTTTTAATAATGTGTAATATTCAATATTATTATCTTCTTTTTTTTACGCATGAATATAGTAAAGAAAGATTTAAGGTACTCGTTACCATTGCTAAAAAAAATTGGAGCCATATTTAAAAGAATTGAAAGTGGTAAGAAAAATGATCCTACAACTTCCTCTTAACTCTCCCTAATTTTCCATTTGACTAAACTTTTAGCCAAAATAATAGCATAAAAGAGTTAAAGACTTTATCAATAACAATATACAGAGAGTATTTTCTGTGTCCATATTTTAAAATACCAATTTTACTTTTTAAAATATAATTATTTATTAAATTTTAGAAAATTAACCATTATTTTTATAAGTTTTTTTATAAAATCATCTATTTCTACTTCTTTTTTTTTTTCTAATTATCAACAATTATTCTCTCATTTTTCTTATATATTTTCTCATTTTTCTGATATATTTTACTTTATTTTTAATAAATATAATTTTATTTTATATAATATTATGCATATTTATAAATGCATAAACACATACATTAGTGTAAAGTAAAGGAAAGGTAATTCGAGTTCTAAAATGTAGACATATCTTAGATATTTTAAAGAGTTTTGGTTATATAAATTTTTTATTAAAAGTTAAGATTATAATTTAAATTATATATTCAGTGACATCACTAGTATTTTTTTTTTTCTTCTTCTGTCTCTATTTGATTGTCTCTAACTTTTATTGTAGTCGTTTTCCAATGTATCTAGTTGTCTGTCCAGAAAAGGAGATTATCGAATGAACGATCGTAATAAAATGGCCCACACATTTAATTTTGGTAAGTTGAACTAAGATCATACTAAATTATGATTTTTTTTTTTATCCACTGTGTTGAATCTCACCGGAAGCATATTTTCTTTATTGAGTATATAAAAAAATTTACGACCCAAAAATAATATATTAAACTTACTCGGATAGCCAATACAAAGATAATAATATACAGGATCGATTACAATTAAAAAAACCTAGTTTATCTCCTAAAAAATTACATATAGGTAATTTTTTATATGTAGGTGAAATATTGAAGACAGTGCACGACCTTGTGCAATCTTGCATTAAATAATAAACATGAGATTATGGGAATATGATGTAGATGAATGTTGTGTAAAATTATATGATTTTGTTGGTTATGTAATAGATAGTGATGTTATAGAATAAAGAGGTTAAATATATTTTTGGTTTCTTAATTTTTAGTAAAAATTAAATTTTTTTTTTTTTTAAATTTTGGTTCAATTTAATCTTAAAATTTTAAAAATGTATAAATTTAGTCTTTTTTTAACCAAATTTTGTTAAATATTTTTTATATTTTGAAGTTGTTTTATGATAGTTTCTTAGTTAAGTTTGACTTGAAAATATATCAAATCATGTAAATAATTCAAATGTTGTCATGAAATGTATCCGTTAAATAAATTTAATAAAATTTAATTAAAAAAATTAAATTTACTTCCGTTTGAGAAACTAATTTTGTTTACCTAAGTATTACCTTTTTCTTTTTAACATACATAAACTCTTATGCTACCAAGAATAGAGACATTGGAGATGCATGATTAAGATGAGATAAACTCTTATGTAACTAAAAACTAATCAATAATTAAAAAAATAATAACAATATAATCTATAAACCAAAGTAAGAACGATGATATATATTATATTTTAAAATTAGTGTATGTTAAATCTCAATCAATCCCTTATTGGTTCACTAATATGAAGTACGAACACATTAATATGCATGTGCTACATTTTCAAGTAGGTCCATGACTTATTCCCATGCTCACTTCAAATTGTTATTTATTTATTTTTATAATATTATATGCATTAAATAATTTTTGTGTCCTTGCAAAACCTCACCCTTTGTAAAAGCAGCAATTGAAATTCGTTTTTGCTAAACTTGCACTCCAAATAGCTTCTAAATTTGATTAGTCTCAAGTTTGTGCGTGAGTTCAAATTTGGAATATATATATATATATATATATATATATATATATATATATATATATATATATATATATATAATTTTAAAACATAAAATTTCAACTATTTTAAATCATTTTAAAAATATAATGAATTATTATGTAAAAAGACTATTTATCATAAATGGTAACGATTTGCATTTTAAACCACTTAAACAATAATTTGTTACATCATATTTATTTAATTTATAATCGTGTACTAAATTTGAATATGACATGAATATGTACTTTTTCGTTCTTTTATAGTCTTGGTTTCTACTTATATAAATTTCGTCTAGAGTTTGAATTTCAATAAGCGAAATAGAAACTACAACAAAAATGATTTCATACGATACGAAGACATTGAGATATAAATATTTATTTGAAAATGCAATTTTTTATTCTGGCCAACAGAATCCTTAAAAGAACTTAAATTAGTTTATTTATTAAGTAGTGTGATTTAAAAGATGTGAAAAATCTTAAATTGTTTTAATGTTTACATGAACATATTTATAAATGTTATATTTTATAGTTTCAATTGTTTTTCAGAAAAACAAAATATGTTGTAGATTTAATTAAGATTTAATAAATAAATTTAAAATATTTATAAGTAATGTAATATCTCTGTGATATATGTAACGTTTCATCTAAAAGTTACATTAGTAGTTAAACATTCATCACAACAGCTTAATATATATAAATATTTATAAGCTTCTTCAAATATTTCTTTTATTATAAGTATTCTGTTTCCAAAGAAAATTATATATATATATAGATTACATCTAAAAGAAAATAAAATATTTTTCTAATTTTTCTCGACCTAACCAATTACTATTAAGCATCTCTATCTAAATCATTTTATAACAAAGATCATCACAATTAAAACAACGCAAAAGCTAGTATGATTTACAAAAGTAACTCCACTCACGCAACCAAACACTTTTATAAATTCATTCATTAATCATATCACATTCACAATAATCAAGTGTTGTACATACTAGCCCAAGTAACTATCTTTCATGTCATTAACTACCAACATTACATCATCACAAACATTTGACTCTAAAATGAAAGATTTGTGTGTTGAGTACACTCAGAGATTTTGTACCCATAATACTAATTTCATTGACACAAAGTTACATACATGCCAAGAACAAAGTCTTTTTCTACAACAAAGTAAATTCTTTACAAGTTACTAAATATATTTTTTTCACGCTGTACTTTAAGTCATAAAAACCTCAATTAAATCTTACTATCTAATCTTTTTTCTTTTTGTGAATCAAATATTAGTAGAATCAGGATAATCTCTTTTCAAACTATCATTCATTGCACAACTTACAACCTTTTAATATAATATTTTTTCTTAAAAATAACTACGTTCACATCTCACATATATCACAGTAATAGATCGCAGCAAATTATGACTATCGCCTCCTAGTTTTATTTAGCCTAACATCGACAATAGTAAATTATATGCACAACCCCATGACTTTACTCGGTCTCAAATAAGATCATCAATCCCAGTCATTTATCGAAAGAGAATAATACCATGAAAAACCAATAATTTTTGACATTTTAGAAGCATTTAAAATATATTTATCAAAAAGTTTTGAAACATTGTTTGGCTTAGCCAGAGGTCTTGCTTCCGGACGATATCACTTGCTCACCCAGTGAGCAATCTCTTAAAAGTTCTTATAAAATAGTTCATCCAACAAGCAAATTAGTTCACTCAACAATCCAACCACTAGGAGAAACTTGACCAATATGACTTCACTGATTCAACGACCAATCATCTTTGATTTTTGTGTCAGACTCTAATTAATCTTCTAAAGGGTGAACAAATATTTAGAATCTTAAAAAAAAGTTAAAGAATGTAAAAGAAATAGTTTTAGAGAAAAAAAATATTTTTTAAAATAAACTTGAATAATCAATTTTTTTTTTGTTTATAAGATCGGCGATGTAATAATAAAATACTAAAGTTTCAATTAAAAAATCACTTATACTCTTAATTCTTTCCTAGGTCTTATAGTATTTGAGATTATTATAAAATATACAATGTAATATTCAAAATTTTATTAATAACTTGAATCAAATAAATGAACGTGTCTATATTATCACCTCCAGGGAAGATTCATCAAGTTAAGTGTCTATGCATCAAGTACCATCTTATTTGAGTTATTAACGGTATCAAAATTGAGAGACAATTTATGACTTACGACTTATGATGCACTGATACTTCAATTTGGGTCATGTATCTGTGTTCGACATGTATTGTGTCCAATATTTTACCGATACTTCTCAATGAAGTATCTAATTTATAAAGTCGTAATACAATACAATAAAATCTTTGAATAGTGACCAATTTTAGTAAAAAAATAATTAGTCACTATATAATGACCAAATTGAGAATTAAAATAGTTCAAAAAAATTATAATTGGTCTCTAAATTGATAATTGGTCTCTAATTAGAAATTTGGATTCACACATTAACAATTATATATTTATTTATTTGTAAAAATTATTGTACACTTTTCAATATTCATATATCACGTATCTATCACGTATCGTATCCTATTATTTTAAAAATAAATATATTGACGTATCAGATACGTGTCGTATCCGATATACGTATCGTATCTATGTATCATAGCTTATGACCATATACACTTGGATATAAGAACACTGGCTTAAGATGTTTTGTTTGTGATTGTATATATATTAACTATGAAAGTCATTTATTGAAGGTGAGTATATAATGTGCATATCTATAATAGACTTAAAAGAGCCACATTACTAACAAACACAAGTTCTATATGTTAGAATTTTAAAATTTCATCTTTTAAAAAATATAATTTTATAAATTCATATGTATAGGTAATATTGTATTTGTTCACACGTGATAACGAGGTATTAATAGACATATTTGAATGTTTTTGTATGTTTTATTTTACTTTTATAACAACGATAAAAAGTCGTTACAGTTGTGAAATTCATAGATGAAAACCATTTTTTCAAATATATTGATCTTATTTATTTCCCATTAAGTACGTTGCTTGTTATATATGAGCTTATTTCACAAAGTCTTTTGGCTAATACATAAATAATAATTTGATCAATATTTGGGGTATTAATATATTACTCATTTTTCATTTCTTCATATGTATTTGTGTGGATTGGAAAAATTTACAAAAGTAATGTTAGGAACAAATAATGAATATTTATTTAACAGCATTCAAACATAATAAAGTTATGAAATTTTATAACAAGGACTTTAATGCAAAACTCAGTAATTCATTGATTCTCTCATATCTATCTTGTTTGTACTCTTGTTTTCCTTTCAAAATCTTGTATGATGAAAGAAAAGCATAAACAAAAATACAGATCCCATGTCCATAGATCACACACACACTCCTACCAATCCTATATTCCTACAACCAAAACAAATGATAAAGAAAAGAAAAACACTCGGTCCCATGCATATTATATATTATTTATTTTCAGGTATACGCAATTATATAATTTTATTTGACACTGTGCAGGGTCTCATTCTTGATCTGATGATGAGTGTCGAGAAAATAAGCCGTTGATTTCGCATTTTTATTTATTATTATTACTATTTTGGAGGGTTTTCCAGCAAGATCACAACACAAGGATGCCAATAGTTGACTACAAAATTTTGGTTTGACTGGATTGGTTGAAGGACAAAGGCTTCAGAGGCTACAGCTGGAAAACGTAGGAGCAGGACAACAAGGTAAAATTGATCATTAGATTCCATTATTCCCTATGTTCCACACCCCCACAAAGTTAAAATATAAATACAATTAACAATAATAATAATATAAATAAACAAAAGCTTTCTGCTTCACCATTTTTATTTATTACACTATTATTATTACTTAAAAAAATGATCTTTCTTAAAGCAGACACACAACAACACAAGATATCAAGATATCATACCCTGCACTGCCTCCACACCCTGTTCTCTCACCCATCTCAATCAAAGCCCTACACGTGTCCCCTGTGGTCCCCCTGGATGGTTTGGAAGGAAGATTTGGTGGGGTCCACAGTTGAGGAACCGTGGCTGAGGTTGATGGAGGATGATGGAGGTTAGGTGCATATAATTGAGGATTCTAAAAAGAAATGAAAGAGGTTAGTTGGCACTGAGTAAAATGAGTGTGTAACAGCAAAGAGAGAGAGAGAAAGACACATACAAGGTTTTTTATATACATATGTATGTGTTATGTTACTTAGAACAGTTGGCAAATGTGTCAGTAAAAAAAAAAGAGAAATGAATAAAAATACTAAAGAAGTATGTTTGTTAATGAATACACAGGGGGCAAGCTTGGCCTTCAAGAGAAGAACCTCTCCCACTCCATCTTTTCACACTTTGCAAACAAATCTCACACGCCCTAAAAAGGAAGATTTATGCTTTAAATATTAGATATTTTAAGATAAGGAGAAGGAGATCTTGATGAGAATAGTGAGGTTTTGTGTGGAGTTGAAGTGAAATTGTTTTGTTGTGTTGTGTTGTGATGATGAAGATGGTTGGAATATTTAAAAAAAAAAAAACATACATTGGTTAATGAGAATGGTTATTAATTTTTAGGGTAAACTGAAACTGAAAATGATTACAAGTGTGGGAAGAGAAAAGAGTGATTAGGTTGTGCTTCTGCAATAATTTACCAACAGGAGCAGTTGGCAGTAGTTAGTGTGTCTTTTAAAATGATACATGTCACCTCATAGCTTGGGCAGGTACACACAAAGCAGCAAAGACTCTCTCTTTCTCACAAATTTTCTTTCTTTCTCTCTCTCTCTCTTCTGTGTGTGTCTTTATCTTTCTAGCTTGGTGATAGTAGCAGTAGCTTCTGGGGGATGGTGGTGGTGGTGTTGTGTTTTGTTGTGATCTATTAAAGTTAGATATTTATGCTACATTTTGATGTTTATGCTTAGTACCCAATTGGTGAAATTGGTCTAGCTAGCATTTGATGCTCCCGTCAGAGACACCCCAGTAAAGGGAACTCTGCTAAATTCTGTCTCTTTCAGTCATCGCAGGATTTGAGTAGAATTTGATGCCCTTGGTCGTGCCTTGTCTTC
>Ga0214543_1001727_pt1 | contig 42735 bp, 26 predicted proteins | sample CNSS2metaG_FD_160094 | JGI IMG/M metagenome (GOLD analysis project Ga0214543, IMG submission 160094) | Root nodule microbial communities from cowpea collected in UCLA plant growth center, Los Angeles, California, USA - CNSS2 | ecosystem: Host-associated > Plants > Roots > Nodule | place: USA...
ATTTTGTTTTTTTTTTTTTTTTTTTTTTGCTAATTGCTAATATATCTGGTCAATCTGTAAGTTTATTTGAAAATTTGAGCAATAATAGATTGAGTCTAAAGTTTCCATTTATGCAGAACACAGAAAATAATTTGTTTTCTGATATTTCTTTTTCTTTTGGTTCCCAAGGGGCCAAAATTAACAAATCCAAGCCTGGACCTTGCGGAGTAGCAATCTGTAGAGAAATTATGACAAATGGGTGGGTTTATTTTTATAATGAAAACTCAAATTTTAAAATACACAAAATATTTCAATGTTAATAAGTAAATAAAGAAATGCCATGTTTCTTGGGTTGATGATGAAAATCAAACATTAAAATAAATTGAAAACTGAGAAATAAGATTGGCGTAAGAAGTGGACCCTTCTTTTAATGGAATTGTTGTTTGAGGATTTAGTTCTGCAAAAAATTATGGGCTACGCTGCTTTTTATGGTCTTAGCATTGACAACAAAAATTCTGACAACTTAAAAATGGTATTGTTTGCAGGCAGTTAGAGCACGTTGTCCTTGTTCATTATCGTGAAATTAAAGAGGTATACATGTCTTCTCTTTTTTGCACTTTTTATAGTATATCATATAAAACAATCTAGACATGATGCTGCTGTGTTGTTGATGCGTTGCATTCTTAATCACCTCAAAGTTTCACCCTTCAAGTTCCAAAGCTAGATTACCTAGTCCCAAACCTCCTTAAAGTCTTAAAACACAATGAAAAACTCATCTAGAGTTTCAAACAATAAAACTTATAAGGGTAAACCTAATAGTAGTTGCACAAAATGGATGCAAATCACATTATTATTGGTATGAAAATACAAGGTATCAATTGTAACCAGAATCCAGTTTATTCTTGTTAGTGTTATGCTCCACTATGTTGATTTTTTCTTTATGTTATCTTTCTTCCAAGCTTTGTGTTTAACGATGAGCCACTTTTGTGAGTTGTGACCAATCAAAAAGTCTGACTAATGATTGACCTGTTAATGAACCTTTCTAATATTATTTTGATTCTCCAAGTTTACAATGTTTTTTTTTTCCATGTTTATGTACTTTGTATGATTTACACTTTGAAGGGCTGCAAATCTAGCATCTCACCTTTTCCGGTAGTTCCAGTAACCCTGGTTGGTAGCTCTCAAAATAGTTCAGTGCTTTCCTCTACCAGAATAAGCACACCGATATCTGTAGTTCAAACATCTTTCACATCAAGTGCAAATAAAGTTGGTCAGAATGGACACTCTTCAGAGTATGAAGATGTCAATTCAAAAGATGGTCCTCAAGCCCCCTCTTTCAAAAGATATCATACTGAAGGATCTGTTGAAGGTTCGGAAGCTGACTTCACTGTTCATCGGCTAAATAACGATAAGATAGATGCTGTTAATAGAATGCAAGATGGTGTAATTTTCAGAGATAGCCACATGTACATACAACAAGTTGAAGAAAATTTACTGACTGTTGATCAGGTGTAGTAATTTAGATTATCAACACCTTTTATAGCCTCAAAGTTTGGGTAGATTTATGATCCTGAGTTTGAAACACAAATCTAATCAGTCCAAGTGATCTTTAATTTTGTCAATGCATCTGAAATGCGTGTATTTTAAAATCTCTTGGTCTATGGTGTGCCGGACTTTCATGATTGATAATATAACTGTCGAATATATCCTGTATGCTACTGGATGTTCCAAATGCAATGTTGTTCTTTATACAGTTTAATTTCATGCTTCTTCCCAAATGTAACCTCTTTTTTAACGAATTTAATTACGCTGTGACAGGTGCAAAACCAGGATGGTCTGGATACAATCTGTGCTCAATTATATGATCGTAATGATCATCCAATTGTTGCAAATACCAAAGCGCTAGTTGAACAGAAACTTAAAGATGGGGAATCAAAACAGGCTGAATCTGGGGAAATCAAGAAACTTGATAGTTTTGGAAGGTGGATGGATAAGGAGATTGGTGGAGACTGTGAAAATTCCTTGATGGCTTCAGATTCTGGTAATTATTGGAGTACACTTGGTGCTCATAATGAGGATAAGGAGGTATCTAGTTTACGACACATACAGTTGGATATGGATTCATTAGGCCCTTCTCTTTCCCAAGAACAACTATTTAGTATCCATGACTTTTCTCCAGAGTGGGCATATACTGGGGTTAGAACAAAGGTGTGTGCCTTTTCATGCACATGCGTGAAATTTTTTTGTAATTGTATATTCATAAGTTCACCATACAAAATCTGGTTTTGATTTATTTCTTCTTCCTTCTGTGAAAAAGGTTTTAATAGTTGGCACATTTCTCGGAAGTAAAAAGCTCTCTAGTGAAACCAAATGGGGATGTATGTTTGGTGAAATTGAGGTTTCTGCTGAAACTTTAGCAGATAATGTGCTATGGTGTCAGACTCCTTTGCACTCACCTGGCCGTGTACCATTCTATGTTACCTGCAGTAATAGGTTAGCTTGCAGTGAGGTCAGGGAATTTCAATTTGATGAACATCCAACCAAATTTTTAGGTCCTTTGGGTATTAAAATCTCACCAGAAGTTGAGGTACGACTTCAAATACGACTTCTTAAACTAGTAGACTTGGGACCTGACAATAAGTGGTGGAAGTGCTCTGTTTCTGGTTGTGAAAAATGTAAACTCAAGGGAATAATGTGTTCCATGAGAGGTGATAGTGGAGTATTTAAAGAAACTTTTCAGATTGATGGAATTGATCATATAAACCCTAGAGATGTACTATTTCAGAGATTAACGAGAGACAAGCTTTATGAGTGGTTGATATACAAGGTTCATGAAGGAGGAAAAGGATCACATGTGCTGGATGATGAGGGCCAAGGAGTAATACATTTGGCAGCTGCACTTGGTTATGTGTGGGCTATGGTCCCATTGATTGCTGCTGGTATCAGTCCTAACTTCAGAGACAATCGTGGAAGAACAGGACTTCATTGGGCATCGTATTTTGGGAGGTCAGAACGTATTCATGTTAAGAACTTTCCATGCTTGTATCTGGTATTACCAGGGCATTATCTTCAACTAAAATTCATATTGTAATTCCTGTATCATTCTGCTTGATTTTCTCACTGGAGGAATAAAATTATATTCTCTATTATACTCTTACACATTGTAGGAATTTTGTTTCTCATAACCTGAATTTTTTAATCCATACTGGAAATTTGTATGCCTTATTTCATGTTGTTGGGGATGGTTCTCATTACATATTGTCTCCCTGCCCTTCTTTATGTTCTCATCAGCAGCACACTATTTTATTCGCTGTACAGTGATTTACATAACTGGTGAATTAATCTTACTCTTTTCTGTTTCCTTCTCTCTAGAGAAGAAACTGTTATTGCTCTAGTCAAATTAGGCGCAGCACCAGGTGCTGTTGAGGATCCAACATCAGCTCTTCCTCCAGGTCAAACAGCTGCTGATTTAGCTTCAAGTAGAGGACATAAAGGCATTGCTGGGTATTTGGCCGAGGCAGATCTGATTAATCGATTATCTATACTGACTGTGAAGGAAAATGGAGCTGGTAACATTGCCACAACCATAGCAACTGACAGTGCTTTTAAGTCTGCTGAAGATGACTCGTCTAATTTGACAATGGATGAGCAACACTATCTCAAAGAGTCCCTTGCTGTGTTTCGAAAATCAGCTCATGCGGCTGCTTCAATCCTAGCTGCATTTAGAGCAAGGTCATTCTTTCAGAGACAATTAGCCAAAAGTAAAAGTGATGTTTCAGACTCAGTACTTGACAAAGTTGCCGATTCTTTGGGCAAGGTACAGAACATGAGTCACTTTGAGGATTATTTACATTTTGCAGCCTTGAAGATTCAAAAGAGATATCGCGGATGGAAAGGAAGAAAGGACTTTTTGAAAATAGGCAACTGCATTGTAAAAATCCAGGTACTTGTTACAGTGTATTCTACTACCATCATACCTTGATCATCCCATTCTTCTAGAGGATTTTCATGGCAAGTATAAAAAGTACTTCGTGTCATGAAAATCATATTGATGCCTATACTCTTTACCATATACCAGGCTAATGCAGTATACATGTTCACTGTATATGCATCCTTTGTGTCAATATGCCAGCTTTTAATCATTTTATTTTTGTGATGAAGACAGTATTACATCTTCAGTTAACAATATTCTTCCGTATAGGCTCATATCAGAGGACACCAAGTTCGAAAGCAATACAAAAAATTTGTGTGGTCTGTTAGCATTGTGGAAAAAGCGATTCTTCGGTGGAGACGGAAAGGAGCTGGTCTGCGAGGATTCCGGGGAGGGCAGCCGGTTGGCATTGATGAGTATGACTTTCTTAGCGTTGGGAGGAGACAGAAATCAGATGATGTAAAGAAAGCTCTGGATAGAGTCAAGTCCATGGTTCGTAACCCAGATGCAAGGGATCAGTATATGAGGCTCACCATGAAATATCAGAAGTTTAAGGTAGTCACATTTTGTCAGTCCTAAATAGTGAATGGTTCATCCAGTTTTGGTGAATTGATTCAAAAAGATATAATCAGCTCTTGTTGATTGAATACAAAATTCTGATTGGTTATTTTCCTTTGCTGCTTTTTTTGGCATACTGTTGAACAGATTGTTGATAGCAGAAGCATTCAATCACATGTCGATTAGCCTCCAGAGGAAGGAAAGAGCAATACTGAGCACTTCTTGTTTATAATAGAAACTACATACAGATATACTTTTTATGTAAATAGCATCTAACAAAGTTTCTAGTGTATATGGAAGTTTCTAGTGTATATAGGAATGGTCGCTATAATATTACTTTTTATTTATATTTTGTTATATGCAACTGCAATTCGTTTGTTTTAACTCATGTTTTTCTCTATTAAATGTTTAGGTTGTTCGGATCAATGAGCCCTAAAGAAAAAAAAAAACATTAAACGAAAATCCAAACTTTACTATTAACTGATTCTAAATTAATTTAATCAGTGAGCGGTGACTCTGAATTCATATTACAGACGATTGAATTAGTCCATGACACTTAAATTTTAAAAATATTAATAAAATTTACTTATGACAAAATTAGTGAAATTAATTTTGACCTGTATAGTATATCGATAACAATATTAATAACGCAATTTATTGAATTTTAAAAATAATGGATAAATTATTAACTATTGATAAAATTAAATAGATAGATTTGACATCTTTCCATATTTTTGTAATTAATAAATTTGATGAATTTCCTCCGGATAATGTATTGTTGTCACCCGTAGGAAAGTTCCAATTTGAGTAATAGTAAATCAGACAGAGACGATTAATTGGCTAATAGATGATAAATTTTACACGAGAAAAAAAGAACGTAGTGCATACTAATACAAGCCCAAAAGCACAATTGGTACAAAATTCAAGATGACAACCTGGAATGTGTCAGCTGAAAACTGGAACATATACAAATCAAATAAGAGCTGGATTCGCTCCCCGAGGTGAGGGATAATAAAGGAGAAAACTTGCCAATTGGCAAATGTTATTTTCACAATACGCATAGTATCGTGTAAGTATTCTCCTAACACATATAGGATATGCGTACATTTTTTCTTTGGAAAAATTATGCTTCACTCTCTTGTGGGTGTGAAGAGAGTTTATGTACAGAGTTATTTAGCCTTGTGAATTATTATTACCAGCAAATTTGCGGAAACGAGCAGACTCGTCATTATGACGAGAAAGACGTCGTTCGGGTTGAGACAACCTTCTACTGGATCCAACTGTACCCATATTTAAAGCTCCTTTGTCCTGTAATCAATAAAATGAATGGCACATAAGGAAAAAGAGTAGACACTAGACCCTACCAAAAATAGAAAGTTATGTAAACACGCCTTAGTCTTTGATGACTGTGGAGCAGGATGGGTATTTCGTGTCCCAACAACTAAAGTTTTCACCGCGTCATCCAATTCGGCAACCTTCCTCAAGAGATTGGTCTTGTCCATCTACCAGAAACCATTACAATAAGATTTTGAATTCTTTGGGAAACTCAAATCACAAATATGTCTTCTGACATACCTTCAACATTTCATTTTGTGCACAAAGCAACTGATCTCGTTCTTGCAGTTGCTGCAGTGCTATCTGAGTAGCAAGTATATCTGCCTCTTTGGTTTTCAGTTCCGATATGCAGCTGAGTCATAAATTATGAAATGAAACTTTTGAACCTTTTGCAGTTTTAAATCGTCTAAATCTAAATAGTTTAATTGCGATAAAGAACTCCTTAATCATGAGCTATACCAATTTGAAACAATTAACTATAACGTATAATCACACACGGTAAGACGTGGTTTCTGAGGTATACTAACCTCTCTCTTTCTTCAACGAGATCATTTATGTGCTGTCTTAGATCGAGGTTCTCTTTTTCCTAATGAGAAAAAGATGGTAATTAATACAAGCACGTGATAAAATATAGTATTCACCTTGATTTTGGCTCTAAGTACCTTTGCAAAGAACTCTTCTCTATGATGCTGAGCCTCCTCCACTAATTTCACAATTTGGTTTTCGTCTATCAAATTCTATAAACATAGCAAAAGCAAAAACGCGAGGCAATAAGAAATCACAACCATCAACTCCCAACAATTATAAATGAATCTGAAACTTACTGCATAGTCGGTAATGTCCAACTTTACACCAAGAAGGTCCCGAATGACATCATGAGTCATGTTTTCAGTAGCGGCCAGCCTTGTTTGTAGCACGAACACCTGATCCACTATACAATTTAGACCACTATGCATTGAGTGATTATTGTGCTAATTTTTCTTACCACTGTTTAAAAATCCGTGAGCCAAATAGTAAACACTATTACATCACTGAGTAAGTCGTGTAAAAATTAAGGCGTGGAAGAAAAGAAATCCAACAAAAAACAAAAGGTGATATTGGTTTAGGTTGAGATGAGTTATGAATGACAACTAAACAACATTCTAATACAGATTCTTGAGATAATCATTTTCATTTTTTTTAATTTTCTTTTCATGTATTGTCTAAAACCCTTATATCTATAATATGAAAATGATATAAATGTGTACTCTCCAATAGTCTAAAATGGAAAAGACCTCCTTTTGCCTGCTAGCTGCAAGTGCTTCTAGTTCTTCCATACGTAACCTAGCAACTGATAGTTCTTGATCTTTCTCCTGATTCATCTGCTGAACAAGATTTGAAATGCATTTGAATGGTGAGCTCGAACCTCTTGTCCTGAATGGTGAGCTCGAACCTCTGGTCCTTACTGAGATTTTTTCATTTTTCTCTGGTTCTGGTACCACCGACGTTGAATTTGACGTTTCTGTTTTCACTTCAAGGAACATGGACTCCAGACACTTGTACTAACCAAGACAGATAAAAGAAGCAAAAGAGATGAGAATATAAGAATAAAAGATGATACAAAGTTTCTGGTATTCAAATAACAATATTGTTACTAAACTTGCTTTTAACTCAATGTGACCCACAAAATTAGCTGATAAAACATAAACGTATATTTTTGTACCTTTTGTTGGTACTGCGATGCTTGGGCTTCAGCATGCAACACAATTTCGGATATATACTCTTTGCACCTTTTAATCTTCCAAAAAATATACAAAATGTCAGACTTCTGGACAAAATACTATGATGTATAATAAAATTTAAATGTCATGTATCTTGGGAGTCTGGGAAAAATACCTCTTTATCTTGTTCTGCATTTTCCCTTTCAAGAAACCTTATCCGACTCAGTGCTTCATGAACTTCCAGTAATTCATTATGTTGCCTGCATCAGGGTTTTCAAAAGATGAACAAGGAAGAAATCAAATCAGAAAACGAAATAATCTGGACCAACTTTTCATGTAAAAAAATAGTTTACACTATAATCTTGTATCTCCACTTCATCGACTAATCAGGTTATTATGAGAGTGAAAAAGATTTACACCTACAGTTGATCAACAATATAATACATATCAAGGAAGGAATAGCAGCTCTAACCTAGATATCTGCTCATCAGTTTGAACGCTTGTGCTTTCTGAATCAGCATTCTTGGGAAATTTGTCAACTAACAATAATCTCTCTTTCAAAGCTTGGAGTTCCGTTCTTAGTGAATCACTGATTGAACGATGTCTTCCCACCTCCTCATCCATTTCATGTACCTATGACAATCCCATTCTAGTCATAAAGAAGATAATATGTAAAAGACCAGTTCAGTTATCCTATTGAGCATTAATAATATTACTGAAAAAGGTAGTGGGTATTAAACAATAATAAAATTACTAAGCTGCATCTCTTTGAATTACCTCCCAAAATCTTTTCCGTAATCTTTATACAAGTGAATCATACATGAAACTAACCTTTTTCTCCAAAACATTTATGGTAGACTCAAGCTCCTCAACAGAATGTTCCAGAATCTTGACTTCCTCTTCCTTTTGCTCAGCAAACAGCTTACTAGACTCTGATTCCTACAAATGATATTTCAGTTCCACCAAAGCTGGTTTCACCAATAAGAATTATTTGAAAGTGAAAAAATAATCAGCACATACATACCTGATGTGCTTCCATGGCAATAGCTTCCTTTTCATCGGCCAAGGAATAAGCCATCTCAAGCTTACCAGTCAAGACACAAACTTCTTCATGGAGTTGGTCTCTCTCTATTATTACCTGGTTTAGTTCATCCTCAATGCTTTCAAACAATGAAAGTGATTGGTTTTCCATTGAAGCTGTCAAATTAGTAATCTCGTTTTCCAAACCTCTAATCACCTCTCTATGTTCATCCAGTTTACCTTGAGCTTCAGTTTTGTAGGCATATAAATCTTTCAGAAGCTCCCTTAACTCCACATTTTGATTAGAAAGTTTCTCAATCGATTCTTTAGCAAGTTTAAGCTCATATTGTGACGTAGTTAAGGCCTTCTCGGTATTAACTAGAGAACCTTCAAGTTTCCTGTTCTGAACCAGTATATCATCAAGCTGACTTGCTTTAGTCTCCAGCTCATACCGAACTTGGCTAAGAGAAAATATTAACTTCTCAGTCTGATCTTTAATGTCCTTGCTGTTAGAAGCTGATTCCTGCAATAGCCTAAAGTCAAAAAGTAAGCCCTCTAATAACACTTGCTTCCTCTCTAACTCCTTTCTAAGAGCCATATTTTCATATAATATGTTGACATTGGGCAAGTCTGGCTGCTCAGGCACCTTCTGGACTAAAATACATTGATCTGTTTTCACTGCACCTTCACTACCCGTACTAATAACAGGCTCTGCAACACTAGAGGAATTCTTTACCAAATAATGCAATTCCCCCTGTCTGGCTGATTGCAAATTATGGTTCATAGTGGCGCAGGCAAATTTACTGACAAGCTCTGTTACACAGCAATTATACAGAACAAAAGATACAGATCCTCCATCCACCATCTGAGAGCAAATATCTTCCACCAATGATCTGATATTTTTCATAAAGTCTAGCATCTCCTGCCCAGTCAAATGAATATCAGAATACATTGTCAAAAACTTCTTTTCCATATCAGTTTGCATTTGCAATAAATGCTCTTCTAGCATAGAAACCGAATTTGCCATCTCTATCAAACTGAAATGGATGTTTTCCTTTAGTAATTGATTCTCTTCTTCTTTGTGACAAACTGAAGATTTGAGTTTTTGAATCTCTTCTTCCAAACTTGCTCTCTCAAGCATCAAGATTTCACCAGACTGCTTCCACATAGCAGTCAACTGTTTAGAATCTTCATATGCTTTCGTCAATGCATGTAGTGTAAGATCAGCTTCCTTCACTGTTGCATGAGCTTCAATAAATTTGGTTAAGAAACGATCATCAGGCCTTATCTCTCCATAACCGAATATCTGTGTAGAGATTGAGAATTAAGAGAACGTAAGAAACAGCCCTATATTCTTGTACTTTGTCAAACAAGAAATAAACTTAATACTTGGTCATTTATTTCATATTTAGGCAACTAAATGGAAAGCTACATACCTCTCTGTCATTCTCACTCTCTGCTTCGTCTTTCTGCAAGCTCAACTGGAAAAATGGATCTTCCGATTTCAGTTCTGTCATTCACCATTACATGATTTAGTCTTCTATTTACTTTTCATATGACTAAATACAAATAGATGTGACATTTAAAAAACTGTATATGTATGAAAGGAAAAATGGAAGTAGTGAAATGATACCTTTTGAGTAAGGACAGGATCCACCATCCAATTCTCGAAGGAAAGCAGACAAACAAAGATACAGTCTTTGAAAACCATCATATGAGGCATTTAATTCTTTACTCAGAAAACACACTACTGCTTCATTGAGAACTGGTCTTTCAGTGAGCTTTCCTGGATTTGATGATTTGCAAGCATCAGACTGAATTACAGTGGATCTTTCAGATTTTAGGTCTACAGTTTGTTCAGAAGCAAAGTTTTCCATTTCATTTGAAAAATCAGAGAGTGACGAACTATCCGTGGATTCCGTGCTCAATTCATCAGTATTTACAAGATCTTCATCCACATCAACTAATTGTAGGCTAGACACATTTGCTTCTGTGCTAATAAGACTCCCTATGACATTCAATCTTCTATTCACTTCAAGAAGTTGCTCTTTTATCTGATGCAGTTTGTCATGTTGGTTCACAAACTCCTTGTTTGCATGTGATGTTGAGTAATCTATTGTATAACCCTCAAAACTTGTATGATACATCCTTAAATCCCTTATTTCTTTCCTCATGTCCCGAGTTTCCTTGACAATGTCCTGAATCAAGTCCCTGTAAGCAGAAGTAAGGCTTGAAACACCAGTTTGGAAAGCTTCTGTTTGTATTTCTGTATCAATAAAAGACGCTTTAACAGCATTCTCCATCTCCAGTACCTCAAGTTTAGTTAACTCGACTTGAGCCTTAAGATCATTTAGTATCAAATTATTCAGGACATCTTGATTCTCAGAAATAGTACAATTTCCAAGTTTGCCTTGCACATCAAGTTCGTGAATGGAAACATCTTGAACAACACCATTCGTGTGAATTACTTTATAACTATCAGAAAGCCATTTTGCCACAAGGAATGCAGCATCAGCTTGTTTAGTTGCTTTACAAACTTGATTGTTTTTGTGATTTATTTCATTTTCTAACATCCTTATCATATTGGTCTTCTCATTTAACAAGACTTGTAACTCAATTGCCTCCTCAATGCCTTCATTCTTGTCTATTTGTTGAAATGCATTTAAGGTTACAGTTGCTTCCCTTAAGGAACTTAGTTTCACCTCCATGTCCAGTACCATCTTCTGTGCATCCTCCAAGCTATTTTGTAGCAGCAAAATTGCTTCCTCCTTCTCAATATACTTTTTGACAGCCATGTCAACATGCTCACAAATCCAAGAATTGACCTGGGGAAATGAACAAGAAATGCTTTTTACCTGACCACATGCCTCTTTGAGAGATCTTGAGCCTTCAAGAAGGAAGGTTGTCAGTTCTAATATTGCTTTTTCCCAATCTAAACTCTGTGACTTAATTTCCTTTTCTTTTTCAGCAATAATATTTCTTAGCTCTGCATTTTCGTGAGCAGTGGTGCATAACCTCTCTTCAAACTCTGACTGAAGATGGGAAAGCTCTTCCTGTAAGTGAAGAATTGTCTTTGTTGTCTCCATCTCAACCTCTTGAGAGATTCTTTCGGTCTCCCGTTTTTGAGATAATTGTATTATCCATTCATGTTGATATTGGTCATTAAGTAACCGCACTTCTTCAAGATTCTTGGCCATTTTTTCTAGCTTTGCCTTTAACTCTTCGTTGTTGTTATATTCATTATCTTTAGCAAGCATTACTGAGGCTGCCAATGTTTTTGTTTCAATTTTATTTGCTAAAGCGTCGCCATTAACTTCCCGTGTAGAGGACGGAACTTCGTCTCCGGAATCACTTCTCACGGATATTGTCTCAGCCTGTAAAATTGAACTTAATATGATGAACTTTGTCTTAAAACAAGAAAACACAAATGAAACTGGGTTCTCTCAAAGATGAGCATATGTGAAACTATTAACCATTAAATATTTCTCAAATACAGATTTAGAATGTCCCTCACCACAGGAATTTCCATTAATGAATAACAGTTTACTTAAGAAATAAGAATATTTGCTCAACATGAGGAAAATTACTAAGAAATTTTGTTTTCTTTGCTGCTTAACTTTATTTCAAGTCATGACATTGCTAAAGATTTTGGTCATATTGACTATCTACATATGCAGTAGACATAATACCAGATCAAAACTACGACATATGCAGACAAATGCATTGATGTTAAAATCACCATCATAAATAAAACAGACTAAAAAACAAAAGTTAAAAATGCGTTGCATGTTATTCTTTCCTCACCAATGAACATTTATCTGTCTTTAGAATTTCATTGGGATGCTCAAAAGAGTTCAGAACCTGCAAGAATGGAAAGAGTTAAACATGATAAAACAGAGGTTCAGCAATGTCTTCACAAGTGTTTCCAGTATTAAAATAGAGGCTCATATATACTTAACTTGATTGTAATTCAAATATTTTCCCAGCTCTGATTGTAATTCACCCACTTCTCTGCAAAGAATAAAGAAATTTGTTAGTAGTCTACCAGCAAATAGCTTTTAGAATTGCAATGCAATAATAGTAGTATCCACACTACAGACTATTTGCAATTATGATATGGAGAGAAAATGAAAACAATCATTTTTCCAAAAGTATAGACAACAAACAAGTCTCTCTCATGTTCTCCACATTATATGCACTATTCACTTGTTCTAAGTCGCTAAATGTCAAACAATAAAAACTTGTAAACTAAATACAGCTTTGATAAATATGCATTGAAGCTACAGCTTAGCATACAAGGGGACCCTGGAGATGAAATATGAAATGATGAATGCACTTATCGAGGGATTCGTTGAATAGAAGATGCATACAGGATAGAATACCAAGTATCTCATTAATAACGATTATGATAATGATGACGATATTTAAGGCAACTGTTTACCTAAGCAATTTAGAATTCATATTCTGGCACTGTTCTAGCTCTTGTGCAGTATCACTATCCTGAAATATCAAAGAGAACACCAAGTGAACAGAAAATCTCAGATAGCACTATTAATATGGCATAAGTAATAAAAGTGGACCTGATTTACATTTTTCATGGAGAATGTAAATTTTCCTTGGAGATTGACAAGGAGCTGAACATTAAAGAAAAATACCAAACATCAGAAATCCAACCCAGACGAAAGTTGATATTTATCTTTCAAAAGAGGGAGGTACAAATTATGGGATCTAACCAACCTGATCACGCAATTCAGATAACTCAGTCAGCAATCTTTCCCGTTCTCCATGCTCATAGGAGTTTTGAGATCTGGTAGTAAGAACTGATGTAAAATGAATCATTGGTATCCAGGAAAAGATTAAGACTAAAGAATATTAACTGTCCACTCAACTTACAGTTGAGGATGTCGCAAAAGTCCATCATTCTCCAAAGCAAGTCTTGATAATTCGGAATTTTTATCTATTTTCACTTTAAGTAACTGAATCTCCTCCTGCAAAGCCCTGTTTTCCTCCATGAGATACTTCTCAGCTGTCAATTTCCCATCTACCAATAACTCAAGTTGTTTGATTTTCTCCTTGTAATGCCTCAGCATACTTGAAGTATGATCAATATCCTCTTCCCTTTGTCGAACCTGCCAAAAGATGATATTACCTTAAGTTCTTGATGTATAAATATTTGGGCCTATTCACATAATTCCCTGAAAAAATTTCTAAGAATAGACTTTTGGTCTGGTAAAATTATAGTCAGGTTTTAAAACATGGATATCTTTCGGAGAGCTAGCTTTTTAGTCAAAACATACTTACCAAACAATTTTTGTGGTCTATTTCAGCCTTTAATTTCTGGATTGTAGTTTCTGCCATTTTTTCTCTCCTTAGGGCACTAACCAAAGCAGCTTTCATGCATTTGATCTTCCAGATATAACAGCTCAAACTTTCAGTGAATCTTGTAATAATTGTTATGTAATAACCCTTGACAATCTAATCCAACCCATAATACAAAACCCTCACCATAACTGTCATAAACTGACCTCTTTGCTTGGAATGAGTAGGTTGTGATCTGTTGTTGCTCTTTCTCCCAAAGAGTCATATCCTTCTGACACTTCACTCAATCTAAACTTCTCAGAATTTGGCTCTAAATTTGACGAGGTAGGAAATAATTTATCGTTCATCAGAAAGGACAGTTGACCCTGTTCAAGTTTAGTACATGCCTCAGATAAGTCAGCCCTAAGATGCAGTATGGTATTTGTCGAAAACCTCCCAAAATTTCATACATTTAATCAAATACCTTCAATTGTTGAATCTGCCACTGCAGTGCACTTACATCACCAGAAGCGTCTTCATTCACTTTTGCCTTTTATTAGTGTTAAGTGAAAGAAAACCAATTAATTCATATATTATCTAAATAAAAAAATATTACATAAAGTACGTTATGGTGTGTAATTCAAACACAAACCCAGAAATTTTTAAAAAAGGGAATGCAGGCATTTAAATAGGTGAGTACATTATTTTGAATAAGCTTCGCTCGCTGCGCAAACTTCAGAGTGCTTAGTGTTTCATTAGCACAACTGCAAGCGAAGAAAAATCGACATCAATGATATAAGAAAACAAAGAAACATCAAGGAGCAGTCATTGTTCACAATTTAAATTTAAGCAACAAAGTTAACACAAACCAAATTGATGGGCTGACATTCGCAATGACCATTGTCTTTGAATTTCCACCTAAAGAATCCTGCATACAAAGTTTTGGAGAGTACAACCATATTACTACAGAAAATGATATACTAGATCGTATGTAATATTACTGAAAAAACAATCTCAATTGAAGAACTTTGTGTATCTAACCTGAAGAAGAAACGTAAGTCTTGAATCTCTGTACGGAACATGCCTAGGCTTCCCATGGGCTAAGTCCACCAAAGTCATTATGACCAATCTAACAAAGCACTTAAAGTCAACCATTTGAACTCAACCAATTGTTGTGGTAAACTTTATTAAGATTCAACAGAAATATATCAACAGCTAATAAATTGATAAACAAGTCCGTGTAGTGAGTTACCCAAGTGTTGACAAAGATTTGTTTATATTTGCTGCTTCTTTCAAACGTTCACTATCTGCTCCAGAGCTTTTCTGCCTAGATGAAAGTACAAGTCAAGTCTGGTTTTGAAAAAGAAATTGCAACGATTTATAAAGATTCTGATACAAAAATATCCTGTTACCTTTCAGAACCAGCCAAATCTACTAAATTTAGCCTAGCAAACCTAAAGTGAGTCATAGAATCTTTCTCCCATTGGCTTTCAATAGTACAAGTGAAAACACTGTGAGACCGACTGCTTTCACAGTTCATATGAGTAGCAGCCACCTTCCTATTCGCAGTGCCCTGCGTAAGTATGTAGGTGAGGAAGATCAGATTAGACATGATCAAGCACAGCACAAAATATTAAGGTAAATTAATGGTGAACATATTTGAGTACAAAACCCAACCTGTAACAAAAGCCTGAGAACATCATAAACTGTTTCCACGCTATGTTCAGTAAGGTTTTCAACGTATACCCCCTTCTTCAAATCTTCTCTGAGCTACAGGAAGAATATTGAGTTTTAAACTCTGTTACGCAAACCATTAATAGTAACAAGTAAACAACAATTTTAAATCGGGTTAAATACTATAAATTGTGGATTACTTGCAGATTGGTTGATGAAGGCATGAGAAGATCGGTTATTTGCTCGTTGTATATCTCCAGAAAGGAACACTTGCAACTATATTTCAGCTTGTGATCCTTCCTACTCTCTTCTTCCTAAATAATAAATATTGCGTAAGAAAATCCAACATTTGAAACAATAGTATATTCAGCTGAAAACACAAACATTGTAATATCACACCGCTTTAATCCTCATAAACAAATAGTCAAAAACTCTTGGTGTGATCCCACTCTCATCATTAAGGTATCCTTCTGCTTCCTTAATCTCGCCCATCATGGTATATGTTTTACCACTACCTGTCTGCAGACAATTAGCCTCACACAACTTCAGTAACAAGCAAGGAAATACATAACAGCTTCTAGCAAAGAACAATACACTAAATCCCTACAAGTCCCACTTACCTGACCATAAGCAAACATACAACTGTTGTAACCAGACAAACAATTCTCCACCATGGGAACTCCAGCAACTCTGAACAGGTTTTCCTACACCAGTTCATCGCAATAATGAATAACTAATAAGCTATGAAGCAACAATACTTTCATTTGATTCATGTGTCTACATCAGATACATGTCTACTGTCAAATATCGATAATACTTTTAGCTACTCTCTAACATGTGTCTAGGAAGTATCCAAGTCTTTACAAAAAATCTAATAAATCTACATGTGACATATTTAGAAACTAGCATAATATAGAAACATATAAGCAATGACCATCGATTATCTTTTTATGGATAATCTCAAAAAAGGATGCAAAAAGAGTATTCTTATTTGTGGACAATACGAAGTGATTGACGATACAGCAATTATAATTTTTATTTTCTTTTTTATATTGTCCGACAGGTATACTCTTTATTTGGATTTTCAGAATTCGCAACATATTTACTCTGTGTGTGTGTGTATATATATATATATATATATATATATATATATATATATATACACACACAACACGACACACTTAGCGAATTTCCATACACATGTATCATACGCGTCTTGCATCCCATACATTCTAGAATAAATGTATCTTCTTATCGGAAATGTGCATTGTTTTATAAGTATATATACTAAGCATACGAAATAAACCATTTCCAACTCAGCCTACTTTCTTAAAAATCATTCACTTTAAAATTTGAAACAACATACAGTTTGTATACATTATAGTAGAGGAGATTCACTCACCTGGGATAAGGTCTCGCATCCTATATGATCAAAGGTGAATCTGGTTTCAGGATGACCAAGCCACACCAAAGTTTGCGCGCTTTCCTGCTTCAAACACCTACCATGCCCTTGCGAAACCTTCTCCACGTTACTCAACGGCCGAATCCTAATCAGCACCTGAAAACGCTACCTCGGTTACATAAACGACGCCAAAAAAACCAATCCAAACTCCGTTAGAATGTAAAATTACCTGCACGTTATGATCCGTCCAGAACGACGGATCGTCTTTGAGCTCGAAATGCGGAACGTTGACGCAGAATTCCGTCTCCTTGAGCAACGCGCACGCACTCGCTCTTCCTCCGCCGAGAGAAACCCTGGAAGCGTTTCTAGCCGGCGTGCTCTGCGCCGAGTTAGGTTCCGAGTGCGGCTTCCCGACCCTACCGGAGAGCCTGGGAGTTGCACTCCCGAATCGATGCTGGCGAGCAGGTTCGAGCTCCTGACACTGAGAAGGATCCGTTATGGAGTTCAGCGGAGTTCGAGGAGGTGGAAAGTTTATAGGGTTCTGCCATGCTTCCAATTCGTTCTCGTTCGTTTCGCTTTGAGGGTTTCTTCTAACGGATGTTCGAGTTTCCTTCCACATTTTGATCTGATTCAGATTCTGATTTCCTCAAGAGCAAGCTCGTTTGTTTACTACTGCTGCGGGATGGAATAGGAGGACCCGCCTCATTTCAAATTCAAGTTCCCAAAATTGTAGCCGTGCCCTTCAACCGTTTCTTTATGCTAACGTCACCCCAAAACACCTTTTAAATTTCAAACGGAAGCTCGTTCGTTGGGTTGGTCCACTTAACGCTGTGATTTGTGGAAGCTGTTGACTTCGCTTGGTATGTTATCACTTCTTCACTCTACTTGCCACTTACTAACGTTATAAAGGTCACAAAGGTTAAGTAATTGTAATTAGTTGATGCTGAAATACAGTAGTTAGTTATAATTAGTGGTTTAAAAAAATATTATACAACATTTTTATTCCTGTTGGAAGTACTCATGTTTACTTCCAAAAAGAAAGAGAATCCTAGGTTGTTGTTTAAAAAGGAGAGTTTAAACTTTCATTTAATGAAGAGTTGTTATTTACCAAGAGTGTGTTGTTTTTTTTAATTTTGATTTTTTTTTTTTGTGTTTATTTTGCTGGATTTGATTTTATTATTAATAGAAAGCTGAATCAAATCCTTTAACTTGTTTATAAATGTAATAATGTGGTCTCTTGCTATCTAATTAGTGGTAAAATAGCTAGTAAACCAATATCAGCTGTTTTAATTTATGCATAATATAATTTTAAAACAAATTCATGGTAAATTTTCAATCTCAATTTCAACATGTGATACGAAAACATTATTGTGTTTTAAAGATAAATATTTAAAGTTTATATTTTTAGAATATAATAATATAAAATATTATATTATTAATTTTTTAAATGGGTTTTTTTACCGTTTCTTCTCCTTATCGGTTTTTTTATTCCCTAAAACTGATTACATGACCGAATTACCAATCATTAGCCCAATTTTCAAAGCCAAAAAAAAAAATACAATTTAAAAAATTAAAAATATATGTTGACCTAGGATTTGTTTGACATGAATTCAAAATCGTAAGATTTGCTTAGTCAAGTTTTTGGTTCCAATATCACCTTTCTTTTAAGAGTTGTGTATTGAAACTCCTAAAAATGGGGTTCTAAAGCAGAAATGCACTAATTACCCGCTGAAAGAAAAACTAAACTCTTTTGATATAGATTTGAAGAGTAATATTTATATATACATAATGGCGGGATTTACATTTGAGTTTTATGTTATTATAAGATAACAAGTGGCCTACAAATTTCAAAAGCAAGTATATAATAATGAGTGACAATTTGAACTTATATTGGTGCTTTTTCTAAGGTATGCACGGATTACTTTGCCATAAACATCTATTTAGCGTTACAATCTCTAATAAAAAACTATAGATGGTAGAATCATGTGCAATTGTTATAAAATGGTTAAAATACTCCCTTAGTCCATGTTTTGTTGAAAAATTTCAAATAGGTCATAAGATTTTTTTTAATTTCAATTAGGTCCATATTTTTGTAAATGTGTAAGAATTAGACTCATTCTGTTAGTATGGTGTTAACGGTATTAAGGATATGTCACATGTCAGTTTCTCATTTTTTTGAATTTTTGAATTTTTTTATTTTTTATTTTTGAATTTTTTTATTTTTTTTTATTTTTTAAATTTTTTATTTTTTTTTTTAAATTATTCATGACACGTGTCACATCAATATTGTGCCACGTGTCAAGTCATTGTTTGAATCTCAATTTGGTTCATATATTTGTTATTTTAATTATATTTCAGTCCATTTTTTTTTTAATTTCATCCTTTCCAAATTGAAATCAAATTTAACTTTTATATAAATTTTATAATGATATTTTTATTAAACATTTTAATAATATTAAGTTTATTTTATATTTTGTTTTAAAATTTTAAAATATTTATTTTAACTTGTTACAAAATTATTTTAAATAATTTATATATAAATGTTATAGTTGGTTTAAAATTAACAATTTTATAAATTTAAATATAAAATTTTAAAACAATTTTGTAAAAAGTTAAAATAAATATATTTAAAAAAAATTAAAAAATGGACTGAAATGCAATAAAAATAACAAATATATGGACCAAATTGAGATTGAGACAATGAATTGACATGTGTCACCTTACTGACTTGACATGTAACACAATATTGACGTGACACGTGTCATGAATAATTTTCAAAAAAAAAATTAAAAAATTCAAAAAGAAATTCAAAAAAATTCTAAAAAAATTCAAAAAATTCAAAAAAATGTGGAGCTGACACGTGGCACATCTTTAACATCGTTAACTTTATATTAACGAAATGGACCTAATTGTTACACATTTTAAAAAATATGGACCTAATCGAGACTAAAAAAATCTTAGGACCTATTTGAGATTTTTCAACAAAAACATGGACCAAGGAAGTATTTTAACCTTATAAAATTTAAACCTGGTAATAAAAACGAAGATGGGTAGAACAAAACGAAGTTATTTATTATAAAAACATATGATAAGCATTTTATATCGCAATGTCTTCCCTTCTAAAAGCTATCCAACAACTTCATTTGTGGCACATGAACAATACATGTGCACTATTGGTCAAGCTATACAGATCTTAATCTTATACCAGACCTTCAAACCAGACGTAAGGTTTCCGGACAACCATTCATTACAAGAATACATAACGAAATGAATCCATATAAACCAAAATAATGTTCTTACTATTGTACTAAAAGTCATCATAGGGGCAATGCCCAATGTCCATATCGAAATGATTAGGACCCCTATGATGACCTTTAATATAAGAACATTTTTTGGGTTTATCTGGATTTGGATGATCCATTTCATTATGGATACTTGTAGTGAATGGTTGATCAAAAGCCTTATGCATGGTTTGAGAATCTGGTATAAGATTAGAACATGTATAGCTTGACCAATAGTGCACATGTGTTGTTCATGTACAAATGAAGTTGTTAGAGGATTTTGGAAGGGAAAATGGGGGATGCAATTAGAAATAGTTGAAAATGTCACACCCCCACACGTTTTCTGATAAAGAAAATGTCCACCCCACACTTTTTTTCTTCTGAATTTGTGCACCCCCTTAATCAATCTCCGTAATTGATTATGAACACTTTGTAATCGATTACAATTTGAAATCGTTAACCCCCACACAATTTCAACTCATAAAAACGTGTGACACCTACACGATTTCTTAATCGGATTTAAAGAAAAACGTGAGAAGGTTGCACAATTTTTCTTTTAAAAAATGTGTGAGGACAACACGATTTGTTTATTTTCGTAATTTTTTAAAAATTTGTCAAATTTCGTAATATCGAAGACAAATTTGCCTACAACAAAAAACCAATCAACATAAGAAAGCATTGTATAATGTTAATCCTACGTGTGTGAATAGCTTGGTTCAACTCACTTTTAGGAGTGTAATACTTCACCTCAAAGTCATTTTGAACTCATTTACAATTGCAATTATATAGGATACAAAATTCCCCAAGCATTTTCGCTAATAACAAAACATATATCCTCATAATTGACCAACACCCAACATATTTTTTCCATTCCCATTCCTAGATACTGTGTTCCCTCACTAAACAACGCAATGCATCTCTTCTGTTTCGGTAAGCCATTTTTCAGAATTTTGAGAATAATAATAACTTGAGAATAACCACACTCTGTCAATGTAAACACAACTACACAAATTCCCTATGCCCTCTAACAAAAGAGTGGAAAACAATTAAAACTAAAGTCTCAAACAAGCCTAACAACACTCTTCTGAAAATAAGCCATAACAAGCAAAACTAGTAGGTAGTGTCTCCAAAGAACATCATTGCTCTGTCCTTTCGATATCATGTTTCCGGGGGCTAAGATGCAAAACAGAAAACAAAGACTTCATAGTCAGTATAAAAATAGTTTTTTTATTTTTATTTTTATAATTATTCTTCATATTTTTATCTAAAGAATAAATAAAACCTAGTATAGAATATGCAAGTTCAAAATGATTCAAACATCCAAAGTTTCTTACCGCATTGCCTTGTTGAATTAGCAAAACTCGAGCAGAGACATAGCAAGCCTTCTGTATCAGTATCAAAGCCACACGTGCCACCAGATTTTTTGCAGCTTTCACATCCAGTGTCTGGGACACTGAAAGAAAGCTTGATCCCATAAACCCAGTCCAAAGGGCCAACACCATTCAAATTTTCGGTGTTAATCACACTTGTGTAGTGCGTGCAGTCTAATATGTTCATGGACATGAACTTCACAGTGCCATAAGTGGTGAAACAGCAGGGTGGGGAACTGTTGGTCAACAAATGGAAGACCCTGAAGGCATTGCACGCGCCATAAAGCTCGTCGCAGGTGTGGCCAGCGAAGTTGAAGCAGAGGTACTTGTAATGGTTGAGAACAGGAGAGTCTATGGAGCAGTTTAGCAGCACGAAAACCGTGTCCTGTGATGGAGGGATTATGGCGGATTGAATATCGGTCATTTGGAAGTCGTGGTGAGGTTGGAGAATGGAGCAGGTGGACATTGCAGGATCGTAGACTACCATGGAGTTTTTTTCATAGTCGATGGATTGGACTTTGTAAGAGCCTGAAGGGGTTTGAAAGAACAAGTCAGTGCTGCAGTTTAGCATGTGTCTGAACTGGGGTGCACCGCACCCATCTTCTAGGCCAAAGGGGTAGTTTATGGGAATGCTGCCACACGAGGTTTTGCAAGGGGAGGAGAGTGTGAACGTGGGAATGACTTGTAATGTTAGCATAAGAAGCTTGAAGAAAATCTTCATCTGCATGTTAGAACTCAGAAGGTAGCAATGGTAGAAAGTGTTTGGATTTGATTGGAGGAAGGAGAAAAGGGTAGTGACTTTGGAATGCTGATTTCTTACAGAAAAAAGTGTACAAATGACCGTAATTTACTCGAGTAAGTTTGAATGGCTTTTTGAACGTTGGACACAGGCTGGTGACTGGGATCCACACGTTGAAAAAAATGATCAAAAAGTGAAGCAGTTTCGCTAGGTTATCTGTGAATAGTCATCTGGCTCCATCGGAATGCGTGGTTGTTCAATTATTATACTGTGCTTGTGCACTGCAAAAGCTTCTGCCACTTATATAAAAGAAGAAAACCTATCTAAATAAATATGAGAGGTGAAGTTTATTTTCAGATGATAAACAATGTGAAACGAGTACTAATATTGGCACACAGAAACAGAACAGGCCTAGAGCTGCAAATTTATTAATTCGATAAAGAAAATTTGGGACCTAAGATGTGTAACCGCCCTATAGTATTAATATATTATTTTATAAATATACAAACATGGGGATGTAGCTCAAATGGTAGAGCGCTCGCTTTGCATGCGAGAGGCACGGGGTTCGATCCCCCGCATCTCCAAATTTTTTAGAATTTTTCGAGTCTTTCTTTCCTGATTTTGAAGAGTAAATAACATTCTTTTTGTTTTCTCTTATCTCGAAAAGGCGGAATCTGCCGTATAAAAAGTAGACACATTCCCGCCAATATGCAAGAGCTGGTGCGCAAAACTAGGGTTTCCGTTCAACAACTGCGAAGGCCCCTCAGCTGCATTGACCATGGCGGAGGACCTTACTCAGATCGCTCACTTGCTCAACAGCACCCTCAGCCCCGACGCCGACGCCGTCCGCGCCGCCACCGACTTGCTCGACCGCCTCTCCGTCAATCCGCAATTCCCTTTCCACCTCCTCACCCTCTCCACTGGTATTAATTTCATTTCCCTATTCAACTACTCTTTCTGGAGACAAAGCAATCGTGATGGTTCTCGTTTCGTGTTTTTGCTAACAGGAGCAGGAAATCAAGGCCAGAAAATTGCCGCTGCTACCTACCTCAAGAATCTCACTCGACGTAACGTCAGTAGCTCCGGCGAAAAGCCTTCGAACGTGAGCAAGGAGTTTAAGGAACAGCTGATGCAGGTGTTGCTTCAAGTCGAGTTATCCGTTCTCAAGATTCTAGTTGAAGTGGTATGACTATAGTCATTTTCGCTCTTTACTGCTTTTGAAATGTGTTCTGTTTATATTACCTGTATATGTGTGTGTGGGTACTTTATGTATATACATACATATTTTACTGATGAGTGATTCTGTGGCTGCAGTTCCGTCCCATTGTGGCAGCTGATTTTGTTAAGCATAATTTGTGGCCCGAGCTTGTGCCTAATTTGCAGGCTGCTATTCAGAATAGTCATCTTATCAACGGTTCAAACACTAAATGGAATACTGTAAATGCACTTATTGTTCTCCATGCTCTTATTAGACCTTTCCAGGTATTCAAATTTTAAAGTATGTGGTTATTATGAGTATTTGAATTTTCTGTTATTTGTTGTAATTTGTCGTATTGTTATTCTGTATGAAAGGAATGCCGTTTATTGATAACTTGTTTCAAATTTCTTTCTACTGGTTGAGTTGATGTGTAAAGGATGGAAAAGAACTTGTCACCGACTTGTGTCTTGCATTCTACGAATTTACATGTGCTTCTTTATTGATTTTTTGCCCTGGTTTATGTGGTCTTAAGTTCATTCGGAATCTTTGCCAGTTTTGTTCTCTGAAACATTTTATTTTTAACATGTCTTTATTGTTAGAAAGATTTTTTTTTTTCTCATGTGCATTTGTGTCCTGGTTAGCCACATTCTGAACTCTAGGATTGTACTTCTTTCTATAATAACACTTTAGCTCTCTTTTGTTTTTGTATAACTTTGTATGTAATGTGATGCATGTTGAATGACTTATGGAAATACAAACTTTTAACCATTAAATGTAGAAGATAATTGGTGGACTTTTGGTTGCTTCGTCTCATGTTAGATTCACTTCTTCATCTTGCAGTATTTTTTGAATCCTAAAGTAGCTAAGGAGCCAGTACCGCCACAGTTGGAGCTTATATCTAAAGAAGTTCTTGTGCCTTTGCTTGCTGTTTTCCATCAATTTGTTGAAAAGGTGTTGTCTTCTTCTTATTTGTGTTTCTATCCTTTTGGCACGAGTTTCACTTCTGAGTGATTTAATGATGCTTGGATCAGGCTTTAGCAACCCATGCCAGAGCAGAAAAAGAAACTGAGAAAGTTCTTCTCACTATATGCAAATGCCTACATTTTGCAGTAAGTATAGACATACAAAAGTCTACACATTAGTTATTTTCTGCATTAATGTGAAAATATTCAATCATGGTGGAGCTAAAACTTTTAAAGGATGTTATTATCTAAATGGCATTCTTCAGCTTCAATATTGATTGTGATGCCTGTACACTTGTTGTGTAACTTTGCTATTAAAGTCTGATAAGTGTACTGCACTTCTAAAAGTTGGACTTAGATGCTGAGTTTTTGACTTGTCAGCTTCAAGTGGAATTTGTGGCGTCCTGTGGTAATTTATCTCAATTTGACTATTGTTAGTATTGGGGTGTAGTTTTGTTGAAAGCACATTATATTATACTATATTCTGACAAAATTTTGGATGAAAAGTTCTTGCTGTAGGTCTTCATGTCTCTTATTTATAATGAAAATTGAAGTGTGTAAGAGAGATAGTGTTGCAGTGAATTTGTTCAAGAGAATTTGGTTCTTTCAGTGAAAAGGAAAATTTCAGAAAGTGTTGCACATTATTTTCTGTTTTACCAGTTTTTATTTTGTCCAAGATTCAGACTTAATTTTTTTACCTGTACTTAACATGCTTTATTCTGTTATTCTACTGCTACTTTATATCCCTTTTAAATTGATGTTTCCTTTTCTTTTTACATGACATTTTTATTTGTAGATGAAGTCCTACATGCCATCAACATTGGCTCCTCTGTTACCTTCATTTTGTCGGGACCTAATGAGCATTTTGAGTTCTCTGAGCTTTGATGGTGCAGTCAATCAAGAGGATGAATATTTGACCAGATTGAAGACCGGAAAGAGAAGTCTGCTTATTTTCTCTGCCCTTGTCACCCGGCACAGGAAGCATTCTGATAAGTAATGTGGTTCATAAAGTGTTTTTAAATTGAATATAAGTTTTTTTGCTATTGTATATTGAATCATATGCTCCTCATTTTCAGGTTGATGCCAGAAATTATTAACTGTGTTTTAAACATAGTCAAGTTTAGCAAAAATACGAGTGTAAGATATTTTCATTATTTCTCGTGCTTAATGACTAGTTAGTTGGTCTGAACATGGTTATGATTTATAATTTAGCTCTTCGTTGGCCAGAATTCTAAAATACTTAACAGTGCTGTTCCTGAAACCGTTGTATTCTCAGCATTGGATTTATTTTCCAAACTGCTTCAAAGTCTTTATTTATCTTTAACTTGATTCTGGACTTGTCTTACCTTGATATTTATTGTTATAGTTCCTCGTATTGGGCATTCCAAAATTTGAACTGTTATGTTCCTCTTGCAGCGACTTCCTTTCCTGTCTGAGAGGCTTATGTCCCTAGGTTTTGATGTAATTTCAAATATATTAGAGACGGGGCCGGTAGGTGGTTTTATGCTTTATTTTTTCTTGTTTCAATTGTTAGAATGCTAAAAAACGTGAATTTTTTAGTGACCATATTCTTCAAAATACTCATCTTTGATGGGCTTCCATGTAATTTTATGCAGGGATGGCGTTTAGTTTCTCCACATTTTACAACTCTATTGGAATCTGCAATATTTCCAGCATTAGTATTGAATGAGAAGGTCAGAATTTATTTAAACAAAAGTAACATGGATAGTGTTTTTGCTTAAGTGGAATAAATCAGTCAAAAACTGCTTATTATATATTTTTTCTTATTAATTGCTTATGGAAATGTTGATGAGTAGGACATGTCAGAGTGGGAAGAAGACCCAGATGAGTATATACGGAAGAATCTTCCTTCAGATATAGTATGAGAATTGATCTTTGTTTCTCTTTTTTTTTCCTTAATGTTTAGATATATCTGACCTGAACTTATATTAGGATGAAATTTGTGGATGGAGAGAGGATTTATTCACAGCCAGAAAAAGTGCAGTAAACTTACTTGGTGTTATTTCGATGTCAAAGGTTACTGCTCAACAAAGATTGATTAATCTATGGCTTAGTTATTACCATTGTTCATTTTTGTCATTAATGTCTGCAGGGTCCACCAATGGAGACTGCCACTGACAGTTTATCAGCTTCATCCAAGCGTAAAAAAGGTCAAAAGAACAAAAAAAGCAATCAACGCCGCTCTATGGGAGAGTTATTGGTGCTTCCATTTTTGTCCAAGTTTCCCATTCCTTCTGCTTCCGATTTGTCTCAGAAAATACTGAATAAGTGAGTTTTATGCATGTTTCCCCAATTAAGTAAATTCAAATTATATTTGTAAGATCGATGACCTCATCTATATTAATAAATACTCTGTTAATTTGTAGTGTGTTTTTGGAAGTCTATTCTATTGACATTGCTATAATATAATTAGCAGTATGAGTATGTATGTGCTTTCATTTTGAATCAGTCTCGAAAGGATATAGCTGAACTTGGTTCTTGTTTGATGCACCTCTGTTGAAGAAATAATTGCTTTCAAAAGAACCCTCAAAAAGATGCCAAATAAAAAGTTATTTTCACAAATCAAGTCAATTTAGTCAAACATGAGACTAAAGAATTGTGTTTGCAGCTATCATGAATTTATACAAATGCTATGTACATTTTTTGTTTTTATAATGCCTTTCGCTTCTTTTTTCAATAGAACTTTAATCTTGATTAAAGAGGGCAAGTTTATTTGTTGTGTAGATATCCTTACTCTATAATAGGTTAATTTCCTTTCTTTATGACTTTTTGTACATTTTCTTGTTACGTCTATGGCAGTTACTTTGGTGTTCTTATGGCATATGGTGGCCTGCAAGATGTGAGGACATTTCTTCTTTTGTTCAACTATTTATCATTTTTTCTATGATAATTTACAAAAAGTAGTTTTAAATTCTATAATTTTACAGTTTTTGAGGGAGCAAGAACCTGAATTTGTAACAACCCTTGTACGAACACGGATTTTACCTCTGTACACTGTAGCTGTGTCCATACCATACCTTGTTGCCAGTGCAAATTGGATACTTGGAGAACTAGGCTCCTGTCTGCCAGAAGTAAGACAAAATGTCAATTAATCTTTCATGACTCAAAGAAGCATTAGATTCAAATTGCTTATCATTATGCTTTCATGTTACTGTAATGACAAATTACTTTCAAGACATAGTTGATCCCAAGTTGGTTTGTCTGTTTTCAGGAGATGTGTACTGATGTATATTCTCAGTTGCTTATGGCATTGGTCATGCCGGATAGGCAGGAACCTTCTTGCTATCCAGTGCGGGTTTCTGCTGCTGGGGCAATTTCCACACTACTTGATGTGAGCATTTAGTTCCCTGATTTGTTTTGTTCTTACACTTTTCTCTCATTGTTTTCTGTTCCTGTCTTCTTTTTCAGAATGACTACATGCCCCCTGACTTTCTACCCCTTCTCCAAGTAATAGTCGGTAGCATTGCAAAGGATGAGATTGAGAGCGAGAGCGAGTGTTCCATCTTATTTCAGCTTCTCAGTTCTATTATGGAAGCTGGAGATGAAAAAGTTGCGGTCCATATTCCACATATTGTCTCCTCAATAGTGGGTTCAGTCTCAAAATGGTTAACTGTCAATGCGGAGCCTTGGCCTCAAGTATGTTGATCTTTCTTACGTATTTATTGGTTAAAAAATCACTTCTATTTGCTTTACCAGACAATTCTAATACATAATAACATTAAATCTGGATGTTTGAATGTTTGTTGAAATTTCTTCACAAGAATCCACATGGTTTTCAGGATTGGAAGGTTAATGATTTGAGTTGGATGAAATTGAAGACCTGCTTACACTGTTATGTGCATAATTGAAACCTTTCTCCTGTTTGTATGCTGTAGATTGTTTCTATATAGCCACTCGTGCCTTGATCTGTTTTACCCAATATAATATTTTCTTCCAGGATAACATTGAATACATTTTTTGTGTGTACAGTGACGTGTTTGCCTTGATATGCTGAGTTTTTTTTTCCTTAGTTGCTTTGTTTGAGGGGGGCATATTCTTTTCTTGCTTTGATTTTGAGTTGTTAGGCTATACATGTGCTACTTTTTATGTGTTTATGTATGTACAATAGGTGGTTGAAAGTGCAATTGGTGCTCTGGCAGTTATGGGTCAGACTTGGGAAAATTCGAGGCCTGAAGAATCTGATTCGGATGAGTCTCGTGATAAATGGACTGCGGATCACGTGACCATTGCTAGAGCTTTTGCTGCACTCTTGCAGCAGGCTTGGCTTGCCCCTCTATGCACACTGGTTAGCTTGAGTTCCTTTTAAATTGAACTTTGATTTTCTTTACTTTATGTGCCCAAGGGAAAGAGAAAAAGAGAATTTGAATGTGCTTGATGAAACTCTGATTTGTGATGATCTATCTTGTGACATTGTATTTTTTTCTTTTCGTCTCAAATGTTTTCGGTGATAACAATGATAATCTGTCTGACGCACCTCTTCTAAGAATTTTTTATTACTATTATTCTTTGGAGTATATATATTCTTATACACTTGTGCTGATCGGTCCCGCTCCTTGCTTTATGGTTTGTCTATCAGATAATAATTTACTTTCCTTATGTCTTTTGCATTACATTAAAATGTGATTAAATATGTTTTTAGTCACGAGAATGCATTTTGTTCCTCAAAATAAATTGTTTATTTTGGTTCCTCAGTCATGACAGTGTTATGTTTCCTTATTTCCCCAAATGAGTAATCTGAAAGGGGAGATGTTTTGTGAAGGATAAGGACTACATTTGACACATTTCCACAACTGCTGGATTGAATTTAAAACGACAATTATTATTATTAGTGACAAAATGAATATTGTATTGTTTACAATATTTAACCCTTTTAATATGTATTGTCTTTTTAAAAGTTTTTTCACCTTTTCCTGAATTTGACAAGGATCAACAAGACCAGCAAGCTCCCCCCTCATCATGCATAGAAAATTTGTCAACTTTGCTACAGTCTGTGTTGCTATCTGTTGATGGAAATCACATGATTCAAGAGCTCAAAGTATCAGAGCTGGTGTCAGTTTGGGCTGAAATGATTGCGGAGTGGCATGCATGGGAGGAATCAGAGGATTTATCAATTTTTGAGGTGATTAAGGAAATTGTAAATATAGATCGTAGATATAGGCTGAACAACTTTGTTGTAAAAGATATGCCACCCCCTCCAGCTCCACCTGTTCCTGAACGTTCAATTATAGAAGGCATTGGAGCTTTCATCAGCGAGGCAATTAAGCAATATCCTTCTGCAACTTTTCGAGCTTGTTCATGTGTCCATATATTACTACATTGTCCAACCTACTCACCTGAAACAGAAGGTGTAAGACAGTCATTAGCTGTTGCTTTTAGTCAAGCAACCATCTCTAGGCTCATAGAGGTTCAAAGCACGACCGGTGCTATTTGGAAGCCCTTATTGCTTGCGATATCTTCATGTTATTTGTGTTATCCTGATATTGTAGAAAGTATCCTAGAAAAGGGTAAACGTGGAGGCATCAGAATATGGGCTTCTGCTCTGTCCCATATATGCAACACATCTTCTGAGCCTGGTCTGACGGCTGAATCTGAGATGAAGTTAACTGGTAAATAGTTCCTTTCAATCATTACTTAATTTAAATAATATTTTGTTTTCCTGTTTCTAAGTAATTGTCTATCTGGCCTATTTATTTATTTAATTGTCTATATTATTACATGCTTTATTCATTATTTACCTTCTAAGATTGTTTTAAGCAATATAGCACAATGCCATTCTATTGTTTGTGCTGGAACTCGAAGTGGTGGTAGTTGTAAAGCGAAATCTTACTAATCACGCGAAAACCTGCATGGTTCTTGATTGTACTTGTGCTTTTTACTCATTATTGAATATATTGTTTAAGGTTACTGTTTATCTGAGTTATAAGTTCTAACAGTCAAAGAAACAAAGTCAAAAAGTTGAAACTGTTTTTTTAACAAAGTTTTGTTAATTTCTTTCTTGGTGAAATTTAGTGATGACATTGGCCCGATTGATTGAGCAACTTCTCAAACAAGGGAAGTCAGGTGATGAAATTCAGAGTTGCTTTACTTCATTGTTGGAGGTATCCATAAGATTGAAAGAAGCACGTGATGGGAAAGATGAACATGGATCCGATGATGCTGAAGATGACAGTGACAATGAGGAGGATGAGGATGAGGATGATGACACTGACAATGATGATTATGATGAGGTTGATGTTTGGAGTGCTTTCACACGAGAAAATGCTAGCAATACATTATCTAACATACGTTTTTCATCACACTCTTGGTATTTAAAATTTGTAGAAAGCACAAAATTGTGTGGGTCACTCCATATTTAATGAACCTCACAAGATTTTGTAGTTTTCAATAAAAGTTTTCCTAATATAGGATAGTACGTTGCTAGCACTCCTCATATTTCTTATTTTTTTAGTATTATTTGTACTTCATAGCATATCAATATGCATCTCTTTTTTCCCTCATGTGATTAACATGTTCTCTTCCTCATTTTCTCTTTTTGGTTGGTTTGTTTGTTTGTTTCAATAGGACTCTGGGACCGAGGAATATGAAGAAACAGAAGAAGAATTTCTTAAAAGGTATGCTAAAGCTGCTGAGGCATTGGAAAATGGTTCAGCTATTGAAGAGGGGGACGATGAAGACCAGGAACTGGAGCTGGAAATAGGTAATCCTTTTTCTGTATATGCATATGAGAATATGTGCTTAATCTCCTTATTATTAAACTTGCATCGCCCACATAAAAAGGAAACTTCTAAGTTGGTCATTGCATCATTATAATTAATCTAGAGTTTTTAGGCGGTTTCATCACCAGTGGTCAAGAACATTTTATTCATGAATATCGTTCTCAGAAATTAGGTTCACAAATCTCATGGGGAAATATCGCTATACCCATGGGTATCACCCTGAACCAACCCGAATATATCCGCTCTGGCTGGGCACGGTATTATCTTATTTTTAATCTGTTATCATGATCCGAATACAGGTCAATTAATGGACATTGATGAACAAATGGTATTATCATCCCTGATAGGCCAGTACCATCATGTGCTCATACGAGGACTGGTTTTGCCGTCGGAGCTCGTTGTTAATTTTCTGAATGCCTTCCCCGTGTACAATTCTTACTTCAATCAATACAGATAGTCAAGGTTTGTTTACGTTGTGTGTAAATGGATATTTTAATTTACAAAAAGTCGGGGGGTTTATTTAAATTTAAACGTGTGTACAAAGGAAATATTTATTTTTTTCAATTTTGGGAAAGGGTTTTTCTTGAAATATTTAGTTGCTATTCTTTGGTTGATTAGTATTGTGTAATTATTCTTTTAATTGGGAAGTGGAGCTAGTTTTCATTTACAGTCTGGGGTTTCATGAGAGTTGAGGCAGCACTTGGGAGCAGCGAAAATGTATACCTGTGAACAATTGTCTAGGTTTGATTGGTTAATGATTTATGCACTTTGATGATTGTTGTGTCAAAGGAATTGGATCTTCTAAAATTTCAAATTAATCTGCAAGGGTGAAGTACTTATTTAGTCTCTAAACTTTGATCTAAAATTAAAATTTGCTTCTGTTTGAAATTTTAATATATCTTGGATTCTAAATTTTAAAAATGAATGAATATAATTCTTTTAATTCAAATATATTAATTTTTTTTAGGTATCGAACATATTTTTAATAGATATTGAATCAAGAATGTAGATATTGAACTAAGAATGTGTCAAATAGTGTAAAAAAATTTAATACTAATATGAAGAGCGTTTGACAGTCAAAAAAATTAACATAATTGGGTTAAAAGAATTATATTCATCGATTTTCTAAATTTAAGAATTAAAATGTATCGAAATTTTAGACATGGATGAATTTTAATTGGATCAAAGTTTGAGGATTAAAAACATAATTAATCCTAATATCCAATTATGATGTAATGTAAATAAGTTTTGAAAATAAAAGGATAAGTGTTTTTTATAACTTTAAAATTAGTAGGTATTAAATTGTTCCACTCAAAATTCGCCAATTTTGGACTACAATAATTCTGATGCGTTTATATATTGGTAAATATTTTATTGTGATTACACGCGAATGCTATTAATTTACAAACATGAAAGCTATCTTTAGTTTCATGGATAAATTAACATATTAAATATTAAAGATTTAAAAAGTGTAGGTAGCAATCCCCGTTCGATCAATTTTAAATGGCTTAGAAGTTTATTTAAATCAAATCAAAATAATGCTTTATTTTAATGAAAAAAATTCAGAGTTATAAAATATTATTGTTACGTGTCAAACTAACATCTAACACATTGCTACATGACCGAGACATTTTGATATGAGAGTGCCATATGTCACTCTCATGCAAGATGTCATTGTCTACGTTTCAATTTGACCCCCCTGTATTTCTTTTTTGTAACAACTATGAGACTGACTCGTGCGTACTCACAAGTTGTATGTTTTTTATTTTGTATATTAAATAGTAAAATATTATGTAATGAAATATCATGACAATTATGTTATATTGTTGTAACTGTTGTTATTAAAGTAACGAAGTAGTAAGTACTAAATCTAAATGATGTAATAATAATTTCAGTTTTAAGTATAATAAATAAAATTGATATCAAATATAGTGCAGTTAATTGATTTTACGAAATAATTATTATAATAGTTTGTGACCCAAGTAGGAATGATAAATAAACTCGCGCCCGTACCAGTTTTGACGAGGAATCCCAACATTGACCGGGTATGGTATGGATATGGGGATGTACATATTTGTCCCGTCCTCATACTCGTCAAAATACTACTTAATATAAAAAAAAATTATCATTTTTACTCTATTATTATTTCATTTGAAGAAATATTTTGTTTCGCTAAAATAATTTTCGTTATTTCTAAATCATTAGTTATGTTGATATTTAAAAAGTTTTCTTAGATCTCTAAAGTATTTTTCATTTTAACATACCCTTGATTATATAGTTGTCCCGGCCCTTATACCTGTCAAAATACTAAGTAATATAAAAAAATTATCATTTTTACTCTATTATTATTTCATTTGAAGAAATATTTTGTTTCGCTAAAATAATTTTCGTTATTTCTAAACCATTAGTTATGTTGATATTTAAAAAGTTTTCTTAGATCTCAAAAGTATTTTTCATTTTAACATACCTTGATTATGTAGTTGTTTTCCTCCGTGTGATTTCATTCAATGGTCTCTCAAATTGTTTCTAAGACGCACATTTGATAATTTTTTAATATTTTTATTTTCATAATGTAAAATACTACTTTGATATATTTTATATAATTATCTTATATTTTTTAACTCATTATCATACTTTGATTTTGTCACTATAATTGTATAAATAAATTTTAACACTTTATTATTATTAGTTTAATATTTGTTTTTTACATTATTTGGGTCAAGTGCTTTATTATAACTTTTACTAGTATATAAAGAAGAGATTCATTGTAATTTAAAAAGTAAAATTGAAGTAAAGATACATTTAACATATTTTAATATGAATATCTGTTTTCTTTTATATTTTTTTAAACAAATTAAATTTTATCAGCTACAATTCATTATGTTTGCAAATTTAACATAAGTTTTGATTCTTATGAAATTTTATTTGGTTTTCTAATTTGAAATATATACAATTATAACATAATTTTTTTATAAATATTTATATCGGAGAAACAACCCTCCTCTTAATATGGAATATTTAATAATATTATGTTTCCTATGTCCTCATTTTTTATTATTTTATAAAAAATTAATTAATTAATATTAAAACAGTAAGAAAACTGGTATGGGTATGGGTACAAGTATATACCCGTTACCCTGTGGGGATGGGGATGAGGATGGGGATGGGGATGGGGATGGGGATGAGAATGAGACAAAAGTTTGATACCTCGGGTATAAGGATGGATGTTTTTTATGGGGATGGGTATGGGATAGTGAAACCCGTCTTTACCCCATCTTGTTGCCATCCCTAGACCCGAGCGTGTACACGTTTCTTTTTGTTTTTTGTTTTATTTCAAATCTTTGAAAAATAATAATATAATTGTTATTATATTTATTTAACCATTAATAATAATAATAATAATATTATTAGAAATTTTAAAAACTTTAAAAGATTAAAAATCTATTTAGCAAAATTATTTAGTATAACAACGCTTTTATAATTAAAAAAAAACTTATATTAATAACACCACTATGAATAGTAATAATAATAATAAAAATAATAATGATACCAATAATACAAACTAATGATAATAATAATAATAATGTTTATGTTATAAATATTAATGTCAATGTTATATTAAGGTTAATTTTAACGATAATATAATCTATAATTATATATAAAGATATACATCAATAACAAAACAAATAAAAATGACAACTAATTTAAATATAATCTTATAGTAAATAAAATTAAAATGTGTTTCTAACTATAATAATTATAATACTATTATATTAATAATAATAACAATACAACAACTAAATATATAAAAGATACACATTTTTTTGTATTCTTTTCCTATTTTACAATTTTATCCTGTTAATTATAATTTGTTAAATTTAAATAATGATTCATAATAAAAATTTAGTTGTCAGTTTTATAATTTTACTAATATAGAGATAAAATAAACAATAAAACAAATAAAAAATGTAAGTAATTGAGATATGATCTCGTAATAAATAAAAATAAAATGTCTAACCATAATAATACTGATAATAATAATAATAATAATATCATTACAACAATATCGCGTAGTGATAATAATAATAATAATAATAATAATAATAATAATAATAATAATAATAATAATAATAATAATAATAATCTATAACAATAATAAAGTGGATTATCCTTTTTGTGTCAACATTATAAAATACCAATTTTATCCTTCAAATATAATAATTTATTAAATTTTTAAAAAATAACCGTTACTTTTACAATTTTTTTATAAAATCGGCTATCATTGTTTCTTTTTTTCTTCTTTATCTATCAATGGTTATTATTTCATCTATATATTTTAGTTTATATATTAACTTAATAATATTACAATATTATCATCTAATAATATAATATCACGCATATCTAAAAAATGCATATAGCGCCTGTGTTTACGCTAATAATAATAATAATAATATAACTACATATATAAAGAGATAAACATCTTTGATATCCCTCTTTTATTTTTTCAATTTTAACCAATTAATTATTATATTTTAAATTTAAATAATTAATTATAATAAAAAAAATATTTTTTAGTTTTATTATTTTATTAATTTATGTAACTCTTTGTTTGAATTAAAATAATTATTTAGATGTAAAGATAAATAAATAACAAAACAAATAAAAATGGCAAGTAATTGAAACATTATTCTTACCTAATAAGTGAAAATAAAATATGAAACTAACCATAATAATAGAAATAATAGAAATAATAATAGTAAATATTATAATAATTATATTTCTTATGGATAATAAAAACAATTATATTTTAATAATAATAATAATAATTACGAACGATAAAAGTAATATTAATAATAATAATAATAATTATTATTATTATTATAGTGGTTAATAATATAATATTTTTGAAATATGATAATAATAATAATATAATAATTATAGTTATTAGTTATAATTCTTATTAACGATAATAATAATAACTATTATTATTAATAATAGTGATAATTAATAATAGTAATAATATTAAAATAAAATAGTTATAATATATAATAATAATGATAATAATAATAATAATAACAATTATAGATAATAAAAATAATATTAAAAATAATAATTATGGGATTAATAATATAATATTTTTAAAATATCAATTTTTTAAATTAGACATGGTAGTAATTATAATAATAATATAATAATTATAGTTCTTATTAATGATAATAATAATTATTATTCTTAATAATAATAATGATAATAATAATAATATTTCTAATACTTCTTTTCTCATATCAATAATATATAATAAAAAAATTAATATATTATATATTAATATTAATAATAACAGTAATAACTTTACTATTAATAATATTAATAATATATAATAGTGGTTATAATTTTACTATTATCACTATAAATAATATTCATAAAAATTCTAATATTAATACTTATAAAAGTATTATAAATAATAATATTACTTATAATTAATATTATAGTTGAAATCATAAATAAATGAAAAAGTAAAAATAAAATGATTTTTGTAGGATTTGAACCTAGGTCCTTTTATATCAGAATTTTAAAATGACGGAAAAATTAATTTTTACGACACGTGTCAATAAAAGAATATGGATAATGTAATAATTTTGATGGTATCTTCTTTTCTTAATATGTAATAGATTTAATCCCACTCTTTTATCTCAATTTAATCTTTTTTTTTAATTTAATAATTTCGTCCTTTTCAAATTAGAACAAATTTAATTTTTTATATAAATATTATAAATTTATTTTTATTAAAATTAATATTTTTATTCATATTAATATTTTTATTACATATTTTTAATAATATTAAGTTTATTTTAATTTATATATTTACATTGAGTTTTATTTAAAATTGTTTCCAAATTTTAAATTTATTTATTTTAAAGTGTTATAAATTTATCTAAAATTGTTTAACAAAAAATTACATTTGAATTTATATAATTATTATTTTTAAACCAATTCAAATACTTGTATAGAAATTAATGAATTTTACATATTTTAAAAAATATATAATAATTTGAAGTATCAATTAAAATAAATAAAAAATATTAAAATATGATGTAATAAAATTAATTATCATTTTTTTATGCATTTCATTTGGTTTTTATTTGAGAAATTTGATGCATAAGATGATTGTTAGTACTATACTATCATCATTAAAGGGATCTTACTTGTCAGTTTTTAGTTTTTTAAATTTTTTATTTTTTATTTTAAAAAAGTAAAAAATTTTCACGTGTTTATGACGTTGTGTATGATATTGATAGTGTGATGTGACAGTTTCATGTGTCACCTTCACATTAGATATCATCTTCTAAATCTCAATTTGAACATATATTTATATTTTGTCTCAATTTAATCAAATTCCATTTTTTTAATGTATACATTTTATCCCTTTCCAATTTAAAATGAAATTCAATTTTACATGGATATTATAAAAATAAAATACTAAAATTGATATTTTTATTAAAATCGACGCGAGTGTTTTATATTAAAATATAATAAAATAATTCTTATGAAATAGTCTCCTTCGTGTATTAAAATAGCCTGTTTATATTTTATTAAAACTGATTTTCTAATTAAATATTTTTAATAAGTTTAAGTTTTCTTAAATTTATATTTCACATCTCGAATTTTATTTAAAATTGTTTTCAAACTTTAAATTTATTTATTTTAAATTATTGTAAAATTATTTAAAAGTTGTACATTTGGATTTATGTAATTATTATTTTTAAACCAATTCAATTGTTTGTATAAAAATTATTTAATTGTACATATTTTTAAAATGTATATTGTGATATCTCGACTATTATATTAAATAATTATTATTTGATAAAAAGATGGAATTAATTTTTTTTTGTACAATAAGATTTTTTTCGAGAAGACACTCACGGTAATATATATATATATATATATATATATATATATATATATATATATATATATTTATTTTTTTTATTTTTATAATTGTTCATGAAATATTACAAAAATATGTATTTGTATAATTTTAGGAGTTCTACGTCATAATAAAATATTACCTATATTTTTAATATCTCCTGAAGACATTAATATAGATTATCCATAAGTCAATATTCAGAAGATTCACCAATAATATTCCGAACAACGATCATTGAGCATGTTCCCTTTCTACTAATGCAACAGGTACATATGAAAGAAAAATATGAAAGGAGTGAGGTCTTTATAAGCCTTAAATGTCAATCTTAATAAACTAAACAAACAATAGAGACATTGGGGGCGAAAAATAAATACCTACAACCACAAAACTATATCTCGTTATACCAGACATATGGATCCAAATTCCATTTTTGATGATTCATTATGAACATCAAAAGTTACTTTGGAAAGTGATTAGGTTGTTGAGTATTTCTCATAAAACACTGGTACGATCAAAATTATTTATTTCTAGAGAATATTAGTCATTTATTGGCCCATAAAAGATATATATATATATATATATATATATATATATATATATAATATATATATATTCATTACCTAACATTGACGATGCCGAGTCGGTATCGGATAGTCCCAAGTTTGGCATATGAATATCTTAGTCCAGTGCGCTATTCTGAATTTTCCAGATATTCACCTACTTGGTAAAACTTCTTTAGATCCTACCATGGTCTCTACCTTTCATCCCGCAGTGTACCAAATTGTGACTATCCAAATATAAACACTCTGACACTAGTTTGATCTCAACTTATTGAAACCAACTTAACTTTCTTAAACAATTTCATTTTCAAAGGTCATAAAACATGATGACTATCAAATTATGTCATTGTATAAACTATACACAAAGAATATAAAATAACAAAAAAATGTACATGTAATTTTATTTTATCCGTGCATAGCTGGAGATAAATCAAATAATATAAAAAAATAAAACCAGTACATAATTGTAGATAAATTAAATAAAATAAATAAACATGACCTGTACATAATTGGAAATAACTCAAGTAAAATAAATAAACATGATCAATTCATAACTATAACTGGAGATAAATAAAATAAAATAAATAAACAGGATCAGTGCATAATTGGAGATAGATTAAATAAAATAAATAGTCAGGATTAGTGCATAACTAAATTAAATAAAATAGAGGAACAAGACGTGCATTACTAAAGATAAATTAAATAAACATAGACACAAATACAGACACACATACACACACACACACATAGACAAACAAACACACACACCCCATGCACGCACACACACATAGAGCTGTCAAAACAGGTAATCCGTCCTGGTCCTGCTCGACCCACCATGAGTTGATCACTTAGTGAACCAATTCAACCCGACTCACTGATTAGCGAGCCAAAAAAAATTGAACCTGATCCGGTCGAGCATGGGTTAGTGGGTTAAAAGGGTTGGCTCACAAGCTCACTTAATTAAAAAACTACAATTTTTAATTTTTTTTTTCAGTCAAAACTAAATTATAATGATAATTAAAATCTAAATAAGCTTATAATCCAAATACAAACTAAAATAAAAAAATACCAAATTATTTATGTGTTGGCTAAAAAAATAACCTAACTTGACCAAAATGCAAAGTTCAACTTAACAAAAAATAGTTGCGTGACCCTTTATTTGCGGGTCGGTGAGCCAACCCGGCTCACCACGGGTTCAACCCGGGTGAGTAGGGTTCTAAGGGAGTCGGATCAAAAATCAACCTGTATTAAAATTTATAAAATTTTTTCAACCCAACCCGGTCCGAACCCGTGGCGGGTCGGGTTGGCTCACGGATTCCAACACATTTTGACAGCTCTACACACACTACTAATGGTGCAACTAGGGGTTGTCTTCGTTTAACTTCATGTATTGGTATTTTTAGATGAAGTCGAAGTGAATATGTGAGTAATTTTTCCGCTTTTTTAAAGGTATAAACTTCTATTTATCGTGAATTTACAAGGGTTATTTATGTATTGGAGCATGCTTAGAATGATGAATTATAGGCTTTGGTTGGAGAGTGATTACTCTTTAGTGTGTCATGATTTTTTTTATTAACGAATGGTTCATTGGAGTCTTAGAGGGATATAATGTCGGTGCTTGCATTCATTCTTGTGAGTATATGCAATTCAAAGTTTCTTATGTTTTTTTGTGGAAGAGATCATTGTGCCGATAAGTTAGATAATTTAACCTTAATTCATAAAGAACAATATAAGTGGTTCAATACTCTATCTTTATATATTTATTTGTATATTTTTTCATAATAAGTATAGTTTGCATATGCTTAATGAAATGTAATTTTTAAGGTGGAATTGATGTGGTCCCCACATACTTTGTATTTGTTTATTTTATTTTTATTTTATAATAAATTTTAATGTGATGATAAATAATTGATGAATTTTGGGGTATCAGCATGGCTGATACGTTAAAGTTCATAATAAATGCCTAATAGGAATGTCAAAATTGGTTTGGTTGGTCGATCTACCAAAAAAGAGGTGTGACGAATTACTCTCTCAACCTCTCAATCCGGTGAACTCATCCCACCTGACCCAATGGAACCAAATCGTTTTCTTTGTTTGATGTTTTTATCTTTATTTCATATTCATTTTCATGTATTATTTAACTTTTAAATTAATGCGCTTTAAAGTAGGAATTACACGACTCATCTTGAAATGAATTTATGTAATATTATGTAATATTTTTTATGAGATTTATTATGTATTTCTTAAAGTCATTTTCCAATACTCATTAAATTAGTTGATAATATTTTATTAAAATCACAATAACGTAATAATAATATTTAATATTAAAATTTTCAACATCACGATCATATTAAAAAGAAAAGTTTACATCAATCATTAACGAAAGTTCAAGATGCACACGTAAGAAACCCCATCAAATAAAATCGAAGTTTAAAATAAAACGTAGATTCGCCTGTAAAATATCACCATAGAAATTAAAATGTTAGAATTGTTTAGTTACAAGCCTTTGATAATTAATTTTCCACTTAAATAAATTTTAGTTCTCATATGCCTTTATATTTGGTTCCCTATAAGTTTTTTTTTTTTTTTATTTTGTTTTTTGTGTTTTATTTATGTCATTAGTTTTGTTATGTTTAATAATACTGACATTGTGTGTCACGTGTAAAAAAAGTGTCATACAAACAATGTTATTACATTGAATCAAACATCATATAAGGAAAGACCTAAGAAAACATGTAAAGTTATTAATACTTTTGTAAGTAACAGGTAAATAACTTTAAAAAATTGATTACATCCGTGATATTTTTACTATTTTTTTTTTAATTTGTTGTCACATTAAAATAATTATAGGTTTAATGTCACTTTTTGTCTCTAAATATTTTATGAAATTACTCAATGAAGTTGTTTAATTATTTTCGTCTTAATATAGTTTTAGTATTTGTTAAAAAAGCCATTGTAGTCTTGTAAAAATTGTTATAATGACTAACTACGTAAGTGAGACATGACACATGTGAAACATCTTTTGAATTTATATGGATATATATATATATATATATATATATATATATATATATATATATATCAGGTGGTTCTATGGTCATTTTAATAATTATAATTAGTTTTTGAATTAAAGTTTAAATTGATTTATAAAATCAGTTATCAAAGTTTAAAGTATTATTATCATTAAAATGTTTCCGTTAATGTTAATGTTAGATAGTAATTTAGACTTTAATCTATAAATTAAATATTATTATTATTTTATTAACTATATAAATTATTTTAGATATTAAATTTAATTTATAAAATGATTTTTTATTTAATAATATAGTGTATGACTTAATCTGTTTAAAGGAAAAAAGAAGAAGTAAAAATACACTAAATGGTGCACGGAAAAGTTGTAAAGTCAATCCAGTAAGTGTTGGTGTACCAGGCGAGTTATGCTCAGGATGGATTTCAATAAATATGAGAAGAAAATAAGATGAATATAAGGTTGATTTTGGATTAAAAAAAATTGTAATGAATTGAGTAAATTTAATATGAAAATGTATAAAAGTTTGTGTGTATAATGTAAGGAGTATAATAAATTAAAAGTAATATTTTAATAAATAAATTTTTTATTTTATTTTATCCTAATTATAAAATTAATTTAATATAAAATATAATTAGTGTTATATATATATATATATGTATAAATATATTATTATACTGCCTAAACTCTTTTTTTTTTACAAACATTTTGTTTTGCTTTAACTTATAAACATGAAGGCCCAAACCTTCCTCATTGAAATCACAGCAAAATATAAAGATAAGTGTATTAAACGATGAAAATATATTCAGTATATATAATTTCCATGGGAGATTTTAAATACATTAGTAAGTACATACAACACTAAAAATTATCTGCATCATCGTTTTTATGGATAAAAAAGACAATAAAAGCATAAAAAATAGTAACCATATGAATATGAATATATGGATACTCAAACAGTATGAAAACAATAAATAATTAAACACACATTTAAAAAAAAAAAAATTTGTGAAGATTAAACAAAACCTGATGATAATT
>Ga0214543_1001730_pt1 | contig 42710 bp, 24 predicted proteins | sample CNSS2metaG_FD_160094 | JGI IMG/M metagenome (GOLD analysis project Ga0214543, IMG submission 160094) | Root nodule microbial communities from cowpea collected in UCLA plant growth center, Los Angeles, California, USA - CNSS2 | ecosystem: Host-associated > Plants > Roots > Nodule | place: USA...
ATACTTAAATGCATTGGTCAGACTTCTGTATAACTTTTAATTTACTTTTTTTGGTTCCATGTTCTTTCTAGAAGTTCTCCTTTCTATTTGTTGAAGTTCTCTTTTTGATTTATTGGAGTTGCAGCTAGCTTGCTCTCTTCTAGGTTAAATTTATTGAAAACTTTATTTGCAGATTTTTTTAATAAAAAAATATTTTATTGTGATTTTCATATACCTGTGTACTGGAAAAGAATGTCATTTATTATCCCAATATCTGTTTTTTGAAAAACTTATTTCATTACTTCCTTGAACTTTTCAATGTAGTCATTTTCTTTCATTTCATGTTATGTTGTTAAATCAATATGATCCAACCAACTTTACTTTGTCTCTTGTATACCCATAATCTCAATCTTATCCTTCATTATTAATTATTTGATTCTCACTCTTTTAACTTTTCCTCCCAATCCCCTCATATTATATGTATCTCATCAAAACCTATCTTCATGTTCCCTCTTTTATAAAATATATCACATCTATAATTTAACATCGATCATTTATAATGATTTTAGAAAAATATTGTTTCACTACTAAATTTTTGTGATTTTCTTTTACAATTTTAAATATTATTTTTTAAATGATTTTCTATTTTTTATTATTTTTTTAAAATTTTAAAATCATTTAAAAGATATAATTTTATATTATAAGAAATAATTATCAAAGTCAAAGTATCATTATTTATAATTTATTTTATTTACTTTTAAATAAATGGAAGCACTTCTTTCAGATGACATTTGATTTGTTACTAAATATACTCTTTTTTTTTTTTAATTTTAACAATAGTGTGTGTTTTCTTACAAATGCATGACAAATAAAACAAAGAAGACAATCTTAAATAATAAGGTAACGGATACGTTATCTTAATTAACGAATCAACTAATTAATTATACATAGATTATGATTTGAAGAAGAAATGTTCTTTCTTAAATATTTTTTTATAACTTATGATTGAATCTATATAATTTATTATTATTATTGATCTACCTGATCTTATTAAAAAACGTTCTGTACGTTGACGTATTATATTAAATTAGGATGATGATAAACTATCACAAAGTTAATAATTTGCTTAAACCATGACTACTTATACTAATAAAAAGTCAAGCCACAACTTTTAAAAGTATATTTTTAATTAATAATTAGACTTTTGGACTTTTAGAATAGTGTACAATAATTAACATATTGACAAAAATAATATTAATGTGTAATATTAAATTGTTATTTAGTAAATTTTATTATAATGTATAAGAAGTGAAGTAATTTTATGTTTGTGTTTAAATTAAAATCAAATAATTTATGAATATTTGTTTCGATCCATAAAAAAAGAACAATTTCAAATGGAAATAATTAATGTTAATAAATATTTCTTGCAACAGTATTATGTGACTTTTTAGATGAAGATGTGTATGCTAATTTAATTAATTTTATTTTATTAACAACTCCGCTTTTAAAATATGTATTGATGAATAATACTTTCAATTATTTATTTTATAATATCAATTTTAATAAAAGGAATTTAAAAATGTACTATTCTGAACTGAAATTAAATGAATTCAATTTTAAATTTTTATGAATGAATACAAATTAGCTATTTTTATCTATACATGAGATGAGAAGAGTTACATGAATTTGTTTTGTGGTGTTGTAATTGATGCTAAAGGTGATGGTGATAGAGCAGGAATCTGAGAGGGAAAGATGCTTCTGACATAGCTTCCAAATTCCAAAATTTTCTCAGTTAAAAGGATTCATCAATCCTATACTTGTGATAAGGACTCCATTGCAATACTTCTTTTTGGTCAGAAAACATGTAATATTTAGTACTATTGAAAAACTTATGTTATTAAATAAGCATGTTAATAGATCCATATGAAATTAGTTCATGAAACTGTTTGGTTTGGATTATCCATGCTTCGGAAACAAAGTTTAGACACTTGAAAGCACAAAACTAGGATTTTCAGCATTAGATTAGATGAATCACAAATGCTTCAGAAATAAGGTTTGAGGCATGTTTCAGAACAAGGATTTATAAATTGGAATCTTTTGTTGGGAGACAGCAGATACAACAAATCCTTGGAAAACGACACGATGCAACAACAAATCCTTCTGAGATACAACATCTACTTGTGTTCTGTTTGCCTAGCTGTTGAGAGATTGAACCCAGTTTGGTAACAGAAATTCCTCGTTACAGGTTACACTGTGCGACAGAGCTTTGCATTGCATCCATGGAAGCTAAACACATGCAAGGGGTACCTGCAACCAAACAGCTTAGAAAATAGAGGGGTAAATTAAAAAAAAAAGAAAGGCTCAAAAATGCAATGACCATACATAACAATATACTAATTCATTACCCAACATCTAAGGGCAAGGGTCTAGAGACATTGTTGAAAGTAGTTAAGTAAGGTGAAGATGAGAGTGGAAAATGAAGAAGAAAAGATGATAGAGAGACATCATGGTTTTCCATGTCGGGACATAGTCGGTGCTGGAGCTTCGACAGTGAGTGGGGTGGTTCAGACCGACAACGCATTCGTCTTCTTCCACAGTTGTTGATCCACAGATTAGATTAGGAAACAGGGCATGACCATAAATTGGGTAAATACTAGATTTTTGTTCCCTTTCACCATGTTTCAATGGAAAAATCAAGCTTTGGGAAAAGCACTACTCTTTCCCCATTTTTATTTTCCTAGGCACTAATAAAAACATTATGTGGAACTGTTTTTATAATCTTTTTCTTCAAAGCGTAATAACTTTATCCCCTACTTACAAAATATCCTTCATTACTTTACGAGCTTATCGATTCTCGAGTGTGCAGCATATATAAAAAATACATTTTTTTAACATCCGTGATGGCACCTTCAATCCCATCCAATCCAATCCCCTGACCCACTGCACCAACAAAACAAGCATACAGCACTGCATTTTCTTTTGTCCTGTAATTAATGCTAAAGGTGATTACAGGGCAAGAATCTGAGGGGCTTCCAAATTCCAAGATTTTCAAGCATCTCCTTCTCAATAAAAGGATTCATCCACAGGACTCCATTTCAACAAAGAAAACAGAGAACAGTGTTCTTCTACCATGGCCTCCCTCCCCCTTTTGAACCTTCTTCAGACACACTCCTCTGCAGCTTCACTTGCTGTAGCTGCTTCATCTCTTCTATTTCTCTTCCTTTTGCTCCGCCTATTCACTCGCAGACATGCAGGACTTCCCCGAGTACCAGGTATCATCTTTATTTTATTCTGTATTTCATAAGAATGGCATAAGAACTTGGTGAATGTTGCAGCTGTTCCTGGACTACCCCTCGTCGGGAATCTACTGCAGTTGAAGGAGAAGAAACCTTACAAGACCTTCGCACTGATGGCTCAAAAATATGGACCCATCTACTCCATCAGAGCCGGTTCTTCCACTATCATTGTTCTCAACTCAACCAATCTTGCCAAGGAGGTTCGTCTCATCGCCACCCTTTTACGTTTAACCTCTTTTCACTTCACGCATGCATCCTTCTTCAATTCAATCTATACCCTTTTAATTCATCTTCTCTTGGACCCTTTTACCTGCAAATTACAACACCCTTGTCACCTGATTGATTCTCTTATTCACCGCCCTGTGCAATGGATGATCTCACAAGTTCACAAACTTACCGTGTCTTTCAAAATGATTTTTTTTTTCCATATTGCTATTTTAGATGAATTTATACTGATCCATTTATCGATGGTTGGAAGAATACGATCACAAACAGTTGTAAAATGGGATCCGAGAATGCGATGACTGGTTTTATGGTCGATCCACTGAAGTAACTTTGGTTGGCATGTCTTGAACCGTTTGTTACTACTACACTCCATGTATTTATTCTTGTTTACGGCTAATTGGATTGTAAAATGTTATGGTTGTTTCAGGCCATGGTGACCAGGTTTTCGTCGATTTCAACAAGGAAGCTATCGAATGCACTCACCATTCTGACTTCTGATAAACGTATGGTTGCCACAAGCGACTACAATGAATTTCACAAAACGGTCAAAAAACATATTCTTGCAAACGTTTTGGGAGCTGCTGCACAGGTTGGTTGCTTACCACAAATTCATGGTTTTACATCAGTATTTCAGTAAATAGAACTTCTTTTTTTGTGCGTGGTTTGGTTGCTGAGTGTCTATTTTTCAATGTTCAGAAGCGGCACCGTCTCCACAGAGAAAACTTGGTGGAAAATATTTTGAGGCAGTTTAGTGAACATGTGAAGACCTTCTCTGATTTGGCAGTTGATTTCAGAAATATATTCGCATCTGAACTTTTTATATTAGCACTGAAGCAAGTAAGTATATCCTTCTAAATAAAGATTAAACAGACATTTTTTTTTTCTGAGAGTTGAACATTAAAACTGTGCATGCAAAATTTGCAGGCTCTGGGAAGTAATATAGAGTCCATTTATGTGGAGGAGCTCGGGGCTACATTATCAAGAGATGACATATATAGGATTCTAGTGCTTGATATGATGGAGGGAGCCATTGAGGTGGATTGGCGAGATTTCTTTCCATACTTGAGGTGGATTCCTAATAAAAGCGTGGAGAAGAAAATTCAGAATCTGTATTTCCGGAGAGAAGTTGTCATGAGGGCCTTGATGAATGAGCAGAAGAAGAGAGTGGATTCAGGAAAGGTAGGTTTATCTTGAGGACAAGATGAAATGTGTTTGAAAGCTTATGATAGAGTTATCCTAATAATTTGATTGTTTGGGATGTGACAGGTACTGAATTGTTTTTTTGACTACCTAGTAACCGAAGCTAAAGAACTGAGTGAACTTGAAATCTCCATGCTACTCTGGGAGACAATTGTTGAGACATCTGATACTACATTGGTGACAACAGAATGGGCTATGTATGAACTTGCTAAAAACAAAACTCGTCAGGTAATTTGTTTTTCTGTCTCTGGCCGGCTAACCATGTATTGATTGGTACAACTGTAATGGTAGCGTGTGTTTATGTTATGGCAGGCACGTTTATATGCAGAGCTGCAAAATGTATGTGGAGAAGAAAAAGTTGCAGAAGAGCAATTATCTAAGCTACCTTACTTGGGAGCTGTGTTCCATGAAACATTAAGGAAGTATAGTCCAGCACCGATCGTGCCAATAAGATATGCTCATGAAGATACAGAATTGGGAGGATATCATATTCCTGCTGGAAGCCAGGTCTATTTAAAAATTTTCTGAATTCACCATCCTTGTTGTTCTTCTATGATTGCCAGCCATTATTGACAGGGTCATGTGTTAACAGATTGCAATAAATATATATGGATGCAACATGGACAGCGAGAAGTGGGAAAATCCTCATGAGTGGATGCCTGAGAGATTTGTTGATGAGAAATATGACCCTTTGGATTTGTACAAGACCATGGCCTTTGGAGCTGGGAAGAGGGTGTGTGCAGGGTCTCTTCAGGCATCGTTGATAGCTAGCACAGCAATTGGGAGATTTGTTCAGCAATTTGAGTGGGAGCTGGGACAAGGGGAGGAGGAGAATGTGGATACATTGGGCCTTACCACTCACAGACTCCATCCCCTTCTGGTGAAACTCAGGCCAAGAAATCAATATATCAAGTAGTTACATTTGCTGTTGCTGCCTTCTGAAGGGAACCTGAAGAATAAACCACTGAATAAGACTCTTTATGGTGTTTTCTGTTTTTGTGTTTTGTTTTGTTCCTGTCCAAAGATGTAGTAGAGTATTTTCCAGTAAAAGTTTATCGAAATAAAGGTGGTTTCTTATTTACCATATCCAGCAGAGTATATTTTCTGGTATGGATTACCACTCTTGCTTTTTGTCACTGTTGAATTGAGGGAATTGATAATTCTAGCATAACTATCATCATCGCCAAGTTGAATGAATTATGAATTGATTCTGAGCCGCAAATCAATGTCTGTGTCTAGAAGAACCATTGACTTATCTCAAATGAATCACATCACAGTACTCTCCTATTCATCTACAGTAAATAAACATTGAAGTGCATTCCTTCTTTTATTTGAAAATTTTGTATGTGACTCTCTCGAATGTGGCGATTATAGATGGTTTTTTATCAGTATTATAGAGCTGATGAAAATTCGAAAAACTATAAAGAAAAAGTATTTCGTGATATGAAGCTTCTATATAACTCTAGGAAAGAACTTTTAAGGTTAATGGCCATCATAAGAACGTTTTTCAAGAATCACAACCAGCTGACAAGGAGGTTACTAAATTGCTTATCAGTAAATCAATCATTCACGAAAATGTGGAACAATAATTTTACATGCATGAAAACTGTTATATCTCAAGTGTGGAGGGAATTCAGCTAGTTTTGATGATGTTCTGTTTCAGTATCTGATAGCATAGGACGTTTATTGAGTAGTTTCAGTAACACAGTTTTTCTCTTTACCTTGGTCCTGTTTTTACTAACCTGACTTTAACTAACCTTATTAACCAGATTCCCTTTTGCTGACCAGTCTACACTAACAATTTGTTAACTAGTTCCAGTTTTTCATTTTTATTTTTAGTTCTTAGTCTTGAACTAACAATTTGTTAACTAGTTCTAGTTTTTCATTTTTATTTTTAGTTCTTAGTCTTGAATTTCTATTTTGCAGGTACCTATTAGAATTTCTATTTTAGTTAGGTGTTGTTTTGTGAATTTGACCATTTCCTTAGCACTCGCTTAGATATAAATATTGCATTTTATAGATCATAGAGTAGAGTTAAATGTAGAAGTAGTTTTAACAACTGCTGTTATTTGTCCTGTTACTGATTTTCATATGCATTTTTACTTTTCTTTGTTGTTTTTAGTCTGTATCTCTGATTTTAATTCTCTTTTGCTGCTTTAAACTTGTATGAGTAGTGTGAATTAGGATATCTTTTGTTTTTGATAATTTTGGTAGAATTCAACTCTTCCATTATCTTTCTTTTACTGTTTTTGATGTGCTCAGGTAGATACTCTGCATTTTATCAGATATAGAAGTAGATATTAGTTGCAGGTTTGATTCGTAGTTACTGATGTGAGGATTTTGAGTGCTGATTCGAGGTCTTTATAATCAAATTTTGAAAGTCTTGCTATTCTAACTAAATCACCTTGTTTTTAATTTCTTTTATTCATTACACACTTGTTTGGATAGTCTTTTTACATAATGATCTGGTCTACTGCAGATTTAAATTTTTAGTTAACTCTAGTATACTGTTTTAGCTTCTATCTAGTCAGATTTTAGTTTTCTTGTTAATTTCCAAATTTGACTTCGATTTTTTATCTTTCTTTTAACATTCAAAAGTTGTCTACACAGTGGTTTAGAAGTCCTAATAATTAGATTAGCACAGTTTTAAGATTTTCCACTTTTGGCCTATTCTAGTGCAATTTTAGGTGTTCAGTAGTCAAATTTTGCTTTTCTTGTTATTTTCAAATTGTGACTTTACTTTTACCTTTCCTTTATTATTTAAAAGTTGTCTAAATAGTCATTTTACAGTTTAAATTAGTAGTTTAATACAGTTTTCATTCTTAGCACTTTTAGTCTATTCTAGTTTCTATTTTAGGTTTCATATTGAGTTTTAGGTAGTTTTTTGTAGTGAGTTTTTCTTAGTTGTGTAGATAGTTTTAGGTATCTTTTACCGATTTTACATTTTCAGTCACTTATTATGGTCTATTTTGTGATGTGTATGTATGTGATAATTCTGGTTTGAGTATAAAGATTTCTAGCTGGTTTGTGCATTTCTTTCATTGATGATTAGGTCGTTAACATGCTTAAACACTTTGTGCACCAGTTTTGACACATTCAACACCGAGAGAGAGATTTGAGCCTTAATTGTTAAATGGTAATTGGTCGAACACACTTTGACCATTTTGAATCTGCTACCATTTTAAAGTGCTATGCTACCATTTAGATTAAGAGATGGAGGACCAATCCTCATTATTAATTTGAGTCTGTTTAAAGCAAAGCATTCGATATTTAAATTATGTTGAATAAGTTCAAAATTAGTCTGAAACGATGTGATTTTGTTGTCTCCAATGGAAATGGAAGATGGGAAGCATGAATTGGCAGAGTCTTGGACAATAAATATCTCTATACCTTAGAACTTACGGTAATATTTTCGAATTCGATTTTTCTGTTGAGTTTTTTGTGTTGTTTTCTATCGAACATTAAAAACACACTTTTTGAAATTTTAAAGATAATTTTAATATATTTAAAAATTTTAAAATTAATAATGATCAATAATGTATTTTGAAAATACAATAGAAGAACAACAATGAAAAATTAATAGAGAATTCAAACTCAGTAATTTTTCTTGCATTCGTCCACTGCTCTCATTAAGATCCTCTGTAATCATAGTGATAAAGAAATTGATAAACTAAAATATATTAATAATTCTTGCTGATATATATATATATATATATATATATATATATATATATATATATATATATATATATTAGTAATTACTATTTATTAGTACAAATTCTCAAAATTCTAAATCACACATGCATATATTTGCTTAGAATTTATTGCCTTACAAGTTTGGCATTGCGCATTATGCATAATAAATTGCTCCAAGTAAATGGAGTTTTTCGTCATGACAAAATTGGACTTAATTTTCTCTTCGAATAAAAAAAGTCAAATGGTTATTTTTTTTAAAGAGAAAATGGATAATCATATCGAGAACGCACTAATTGATCCTAATTTTCTTTATCCTCAACTGGATGGTGGTTTGTTTTAATACTTAATAGTATGTCTAGTAATCATATAAGAGTCGAAATGATCAAGTGTAATTAAATTTTTTTATTCATTATTTTTTTAGTCACTTTTTTTTACATAAATTAAGGGTTTAAATACTTTTTTCATTCTTTAAATCACTTTTTTACATAAACGGTTGTGATAGTTTGTACAAAAATGTGTCAAGGATGAAAGGAAGAACACAAACTTTAATTTCAATCAACAAGTAATTCATAAAATAATAAAATTAACTTAGTTAAACTGATTAAATGTTTAATCAAGAAATTAAGATGCACATAAGAAACGGAAACGGGGTGTATCTCTTCTTTCCTTTTGAATCTCTTGCCATTTTTTTCCCATGCTTTTTTTTTGCCCATGCTCATAGTGTTTGTAGGTTTTCCATTTTGTTAGTTGTATTAAAAAATATATTCGTGTTCTTGAAACTTTGAGTGATGTGCTTCTGTTTATGATTTTTCATGATAAAGGAAAGATTGATGATGTGTAATGTAATGTCCCATTTAATTAATAAGCATAACCAAAAGAAGCGTCATCCAATTATAATATAACAGCGCAATTCTGTAGTTTAATCATAATTTCTTACTATCCAAGGCACGTCACGATGTCCAAAAAGAAGCAAGTTAAACAGTTTATTGAAATCATAAAGAAATTTAAAGACGAACAAGTATATGGGCCGTAGCCCTAAAGAAAGCCCAAGAAGACTAAGCAGCATAATCATCTCTCCCCTGTTGACCACAGGTACCTCTCGCATCTGCTCCCATCAATAAATTGATGATCATCGGAAAGGTAGAAGAACAATATACAAAGCAACCAACAAGAAAAGGGTAAGCTAGAGCCAACAAGATTTTTATCATGCAAACAAATATACCTTCATAGTCCAATATACATATATTACTCAAGCATGTTATGACCTTTCAATCAATACACTAGGACTCGACTCGACTCATCCGGATACATATAACCTGGTTGGATTCAGCGGATGCTTGCACTTGCGATGGATACCTCTGCTCACCCCCGAGCTAAGTGTTACAAGTGTTACAATGAATCAATTCCCTCACACACAAGGTTAGCCTTTAATGAGTTTCAGGCCTCCTGCTACTCTCACCACAGGAGTTAGTCCGCTCTAAGTGAGACTAATTGACTCCTTAGAGTGTCAGGATGCAATCCTTACCTTGAATCCTTACCAAGTTATATAGATAGGGCACCACCATGGACACCCACTAACAGGGGCCATGAAATTACGTCCCGACCACTGAAGCACGACCCTAAAAGTCTCACCTAGAGGCTCCAAGGAATTACACACTGACATGGACCAAACATATTCAAACAGCTGAGTAACATTTCTCTCTCTCTCTCTCTCTCTCACACACACACACACACACACACACACACACACACACACACACACATATATATATATATATATATATATATATATATATTATCAACCTTTATAGCCAATTCCTTTCATGTTCCAGGTCAAACCCATTCCAACTCCTCATACTCCATTCATGTATGTAGTATTTCAATTCATCTCATTATCATGCCACTTTCATAACCAATCATTCCATGTTCATCACATGCCAAGAGTCATTCAAGTTCATCATTCATAACTCATACATCCTCCCACACATGCATATTCCTTCCCCTCATACCATCATATAATAATCAAATCAAATGCAAGCCATACATTAAAGAACAAGGAAATCGCCAAACCAAAACGTATTCTTGCCTAGCTCTTCGCTCAGGCTGAAGGGCCTCGCTCAGGCGAGAAGGACTCTCACTCAGGCGAGATCCCTTCGCGTAGGCGAGAGCTCAACACACATAACAGTGACCTTTGCGCATTCTATCTTAGGCGAGACTCCCCTCGCCTGAGCGAGACGCTCGCTCGCTCAAAACTAAGCCAGTCACCTGAGCGACCCTTCGCGGAAAAAGATCTGGGCGAGCCTCTGCTCATCTCGCCTAGGTGAGACAGGCTCGCTTGGGCGAGATTATCAAATCTCGCCACTGTTTTCCTGCGACAGTCACTCATACCAAACCAAATCAACACGCTAAAACATTCCAAGCATTCAGAACACCATATCAACAAGAGACTCTCAGCACAACAACAAAAACAACAATAAAAACGAAGTACATGAGTGGGTTCTAGCTTCCCTTACTTGGAAATAAGCTAGCACACGACTCCTAAACCAAAACTAGCGAGCACCACAACTCCAAAGTTAGCACAGAGACAGGAGATTCGTTGAACAGAGGTGAACTGGATCAATAAAGAAAAGCTTCAGTTTGAAACCAAGACAGTAGAGCTAGAATAGGGGAAAACAGTTGGAAGGTTAACTTTCTCGAGTCAATGAAGTCCTTTTGGCTCAACGTAAGAGAGGATGTGCAACCATAGTAGAGGTTTGCGGCTGCTCTAGAGAGAAAGGGAGAATTGTTTCTGCAAAGTGCAAGGAGACGAAAGCGTTAGGGCAGACTTAGGGTCTGTTTTCCCTTTGGGCCAGCCCTTAGGCCCAAAAGTTTGGGGCAACCTTTTTTTTTAACTTAGGGCAGAAAAACGAATAAGGAATTTAATGGGCCTTACATTTCTGTAAGTAATAAATTGATAATAACTCTTAGAATCGGTATCTTCATATTTGCTAAAAGTATTGATCTAACTTGTACGTGTTAGGTGCTCTTATTTTTCTATCAATCTTAATGTAGTGACAAAAAAAAGTTAAATATGTTTTTGTCTCTTAACTTTCGGTGAATTTTGTAATTAATCTATTTTGAAACTTTGGACCAATTTAGTCATTTATCTTTCAAAATACGTGAATTTAATCCTTTTAATCAAATTTTGTTAGGTTTATTAGATGTTTCGTACATATTTCAAGATTGTATTTGAGTTGTTTATAATATTTGATACATTTTTGCTTTAATGTTAAGTCAAATACTATTATGAAACACGTTTGAAATGTCAAATAAACTTAAAAAAATTGATTAAAATGACTAAATCCACGTATTTCAAAATATGAAGGACTAAATTGATCCAAAGTTTCGATATGGACTAATTCCAAAATTCACTGAAAGTTAAGAGACAAAAAACATATTTAACAAAAAAATAATGGAAACATTATTGCTCGGAACAAACAATTTTCTAAATTTAATTATGAATTTTATATTTTAATGATTTCTCTCTCAAGTTGAAGTTTTTATATTTCCAACACCTGACGTTTGTTTGAGATTTGGGGAATGAAACACACTACTTCGGGCTCACTAGGAGCATGTTGAATATATATAAACCTCTTTGTTCCTATCCTCTACATACTTAGACAACGCTAATGCTTCCTTATCAACACTCAACAATCTTAGATTGTTTAACAACTTATGTTTTGAACCCTTCCACCAAAGTTTCACATCTCCAACGTCTTTAAACTCCTCCACGATACCTAATGCTTCAAAGAATGACCAAAAATCTGGATTGATCCTTTTAACAACATGGATTTCACCCCCAATGTATTTCAATCCCCTATTCCTTTCAAACCTACCCATATGATGAAACGTGACTGTGAACCCCATTTCCAGCCCTACATTTCAAATCAATACACAAACCAAACAAATTGAACCACAATCCAACTTTAAAAACAACCAAACCAAAGCAAAGTGAACATTCAACGAAAGAAAATTAGAAACAAAAAACAACTAACCTCACTTCAGAAATGATGATTTCGTCGATCAAATCAAACCACTGAGCACCAACTTCTTCGTCGTTGTGTGATTAAAGTTCCTACCTTTCGATTACAGATTGAAATCACTAATTCTCTCTTCGTTCCCCAATGCACGTTTAGTCGTTGGGGTTCTCAGCATAGTCCTTTTCTATTTTTATTAGAACCCTGCATCAGATTGTGTTGTGTAATGGTTAGCTTATACATGGTTAATTACCACATTCACTAAGATGATTAATAATATTTAACTAAAACGTGCAAAACAGTTTCATCAAAATAAACCTTTAAACGGGATTCTGATGTGACCATCTGTTTATCAGGTGTCAATTAAAACTAACAGAGTTTAAAATTGAGGACCAGTTCCATAACCGTTGTTAGGGTCCATGGTTCTTGACTAACATAACGGGGCTTACTCCCTCGTAATCCATAATTTTGTAGTAGTTAATGTGCAATTTATATCTCTCTTAGTATTATTATTTTTTCTATAAAAGAAAAATCTTAAATTTAAGACTTTCAACATATATCACTATGTTTAAGTAACCATTAGCTCAAATACTAATCTTTATCAGCTTTGGAACTAAGGAAAATGGTGAGATCTTGGTGAATTCTGGTTACATATGAAAGGAGGAATGGGTGAGAAAAATGACAGTATAATCAAGGAAACGTTTCAACAAAGTTTGTAAGGTGTTTGTGCTCATTATTGGATTCATTTTTTATTTTTTATTTTTGGGATTGGAGGATGGAAAGGAAAATAAACAAAAGGGAAAACATAGTGAAAGTTAAGATTGTGAGATTCTTTGGATTGAATCGGAAATTTTGTGAAAGATTTTATTGATGTAACATGTTAAAAAATTGATAACTGAATAATGTTGTTAATCACCAAAATATTTTTTAGTTAATTTAAATAAAAATAAGTATTGAATAATAATTAAATATGATTTATAAAGTTTTATTTTATAAAATTTTAAATACTGTTAAAAAGTTATTTAAAATTTATAAATTTGTATTTAAATAAGTAATGGAAAATAATGTAAAAAATAATTCCACAAAGTTTAATTGGTAATTTTAAAATTAACTTGAATGTTATTATCTTACTAATTCTCTTTTGTAACTATAATAACTAATAATTAATGAAGAAAATTTTCTTTTTAAATTATTAAAACGGAGAAGAAGCAAAGACTAAATTTAAAAAAAAATAATAATGATAAACTTTCACTTTGATAAACTTTCACATGGTGTTTCATGTGTGTCTCATGTATGTTTAATTATTATGTGTTGGAATTGGATGGTGTATAGGTTAGAGGAGACTTATCTCTTGAGGTTATTTTAGACAAATTAATTTATAGACAAAGCCGCCAATTTTCTAAAAGTCTGAATATTAAGTTTGATGATTGTTATCTCTTTGACAAGTGTATCAAGTTGTACAAATAATAAAATAGAATATCAAGTAAAGTTTCCTAAAGAATTTACATTTGTTGATTATTTGTATTCGTCAGTCTTGCTCAATTCATCTGAGTTGTCAGGTTGACCTAGCTTGTCTAGGTCATCGGCCTGATCTGGTTCGTCTGGATCGTCGAGTCGATTGGACTAGTATGGATTGTCGGGTCGGTCGAGCTCATCTGTGTCGTCGTGCCAATCGGGTTTGCATGTGTCGTCGAATCGGTTGGGCTCACCATGATCATCGGTCCTGCCCGACTCGTTTGAGTTGTTGGGGCGATCATACATATCTTGATCATCGATTTATGTGTCATTATCACCATTTTCCTGAACTATTATTGTTTCAATGCATCTATATACATGTAAAGAATCTCATTTGAATGAGTGAGAAAAAACAAAACTAATTTAGCAAATAACCATAGAATTCTCCTAACTTTAAAATTATTCTGTTAGGTCCTTTAATAACATCTTCCACTACCTCCATTCATAAACATTCTTTTACCTCAACCTTCATTCTGCTTTTAACATATCCGTGAGCCAATACTACAACTCTTAGATATATGTATATATAGAAAAATTCTCGATCCTGAACTTAATCATACACAGAGGCGGAACTACGTTGAGACTAAGGGGGGCGGAACTACGTTGAGACTAAGGGGCACCATGGCCCCCCCAATTTTTTTTTTTTGTTACATTTAATTTAATATATAATTTTAAATAATTTTTTTCAAATTTAATATTTTAATAAATATTTACACATTTATATTTATACATAAGAAAAAGTTTTCTTTTTCACATTTATTTTTAATTTAATTTTTTAAACATTTTTTAAATAAAAATAATTATTTTATTAATATTATTTTTTAAATGGTTATTTGTTTAATTTAATCATTTTTTATTTTTTAAAATTTAACCATTAATTATACTAAAATTATAAAAATTATTTATATCTAATTTTATAATTATAATAATAATTATTGTAATTTTATTATTTTTTATTATCATAAAAAAAGTAAATACAATGTTTTGACTAGTTTATATAAAAATTTTAGGATTACTTTTTTGATTCCTATTTTCGTTCAAAAATATTAAGTTGGTCATCTAGTTTTTTTAATCTCAATTTGGTTCGAATTTTAAAAAATTATGTAATTTTGTTCTTTTTTCGTTAAATTTATTAAATCAAATCAATAATTTTTCATCAAAATTGAAGTTGTGAATGATTTGCTTTGTTTGTGTAATTGGCATAATTGTAGTATCAACTTTGATGAAAAATTATTGTTCCGCTTGAAAAAAATTAACGAAAAAGATAAAATTGCATTAACTTGTATAAAATCCAGACCAAATTGAAACTAAAAAACACTAAAGGACCAATATGATATTTTTAGACAAAAAAATAAACCAAAAAATAATTTAAACAAAATTTTGGCACCCCCAACATATTGTATGAAGTTCCGCCACTGACTATAAGTACATTTCACCCTCCTACTTTTATATAATATTTGTTTAATAGAAAAAATAATAAGTTTTTTTAAGTAACGAGAAAAATGGTTTTGCAAATTAGTTGAGAAGGCAATTTTTTTTAAGAAACATGATTCTCTTCCAATGAATTTTTTGAACATTCATTTACATCTCTTTCTTTCTTTCTGGTCTTTGATTTAAATGTTCTCAAACTATAAATCTCTATCACAACTGTAATTTTCCTCAAATATTTAACGAATACCCAAAATGCAGATATCTTTTTAATTTGAGTTTTATGTACTTTTATTAAGAATTAGATTTAAATCTTAACTACTTGAATATTTTAAAGTAGTAAGCATGAGTCCTTTTGTCACTAATACCAACTCAAATTCGAAAATGGAATAATAAATCACTGTTTATCAGATATACATCCTCTTCAATTTGGTTTTCTATATTTTTAAGAATTAAATTTAACTCTCAACTACTTGATTAAAGAAAAGTTTATCTAACACACTCGAATGTAAGCTTTTCATAGTAGGATTCATTGATAAACTGACGCACGCCAAAACATGATGGAAAGAAAGATACTGAAATCCAACAACTTATCACGTAAAAACGTTTTCATTTGAAGCATACAGCATTGGTTACTACTACTGAGAAGGCTATACTGATAATATCCATAAATTTCGAAATCCAAATCTTAATATATTCAACGTTCACAACCTAGTTGGCTCACTATATGTTTGAATAGTTAAGATGAGGTCCATAGATTCAAACTTCATACCGCAATTCAACTTCAAGGAAAGAAAACGACATTCAACGTTGTCATACAATGAAACATAAAACATTATGTAAAACAAAGAAAATACAAGGAAAACATATTACGATTAAAAGAACAGGAGCCAGCATCCCTAGCTTTATCTTAAGAGAAAAGTACTCTAGCTATCCTCCAAGGCTCAAATCTCGTCGTATTAGGACTGAGAAAATAATGGAGTTCGATTAAAACTTGTCTCCAATAAGATAAAAGAAAGTGAAGCCATGCACATGAACCAAAACCAGAAGCTTTTTTCACAGGCTCTATAGATGGTTGCTTGCAGTGAAAGAGGAGCTAAACCCAGAAATATCTGTCCAAGATGCAGAAGTAGCACTGGTCCAATATTGTTCATTCACTGGATTATAGTTTCCCAAGAAAAGTGTTGACGAGTTAGGTTCCCTACTTTCTTCCATTTTCACTGAAGCTAGCTGCGTCATGATCCCAGAAGTTGAAACCTTTGGCCTCGTATATCCACTCACCTCTGCACTTCCTTCAAAAGGGTATAAATTAGAAGCTGGTGATGAACCTTCCATGGAAGCTAAGAGGGGAAACTGTTGTGGCATTCTCCATTGTTCCAAACTAGGTGCAGAGAAGATTGAAGTGGCACCACCACCACCACCAAAAGCACTTGCTCCAATTTGATAACTTAAGTCCTCTACCCCTCCCATTGGGGCATAACTGAGGCCATAGTTTAGGCCAATGTCTCCATCTCCAAAGTCACCAAGTTGATGCAATGGAGGCATGAATCTGAGGGGTGGAATTTGGGGTGCAAGTCCTATTCTCTCATTCTTGGAAGATACCGAGTTGGTGGAGTTCACACTTCCTGTCTGGCGGTCAGAGCTTGCCGGAGAGTTGGAGCCGCCACCGCCGCCGGTACCTTTGGTCCGCTTGTTCCTCCTGCAGCCTCCGCCGACGGGGACGCTCCTTAGGGCGCCGCCTCTGGTCCAGTACCTTCTGCAGGTCTTGCAGAAGTGGCGCGGCTGAGAGAGACTGTAGTTGTTGAAGTAGCAAAATTTGGTGTTGGTGGATTCGCAGCGTGGACACTTGAGTGCAACCTCTGGCATTGGCATGTTGGCCATCCTTGCCCTATCAGCCATGGATCCTGGTCTGGTTGCACCCTCTCCATGAGACTGCATTGCAGCAGGAAGCGGTGGCGCTGGCGCTGGCGGTGGTGGAAGCAGCTGCCGCGAGGTGGAACCACTGCCTCCGGGTTGGTTGTTTGGTTGCTACAATGTCAAAAAGCAGAAAGAAAATTAGTAGAGGTTAAAAATAAGAGAAATATTAATAACATTCTCTAGTGTACTTTTTGAACACCCTTTTTTTTATTTACTGATTTTTTATTTATTTCATATACTCTCGTAATTTTTTATACAAAAGGTTTAACTTATTAAAATGTGTAGCATCGTTTTTTTTTTTCAAAATTAATGATGATGAAGAAGGAAAGGAAGGACATGAAATGACAGGTATATTCAAGAAGAGGCATATAAGAAAAAAGTAAAGAATATTTTGTTTAATGTTTTGAAATCTTTTGAACCATCGGAGGGGACAAACTGAAGAAACTCGTGTCTGTTGTTTACCTGTTGCTGCCAGTTGGATGCATCAAAATAAGAAGCTGGGATGGAAGTAAAAACCATGATTCAGTCTTGGTGAGAGAGATTCAGATGAACAAGCTAGAGAAAGAACTAGTGTGTGTATTCAGAAGAAAAGAAAGAAGAGAAGACTGTGAAGTGAGGAGCAAAAAATAAAGGAAGGGCCTTATAAGTATTTATATATAATTCTGATGTTAATTCTCTCTCGTAACCCTTATAAGATACCTTTTATTTTTAACTTTCTAGGGTTTTGAGGAGGTGGTGTTTCTTAAACAGATAAGCTCCTCTTTCTATGCTTTGCAAGACTGTGAGTACTGTGGTGAGACAGTGAGATCAGTGCTAGCGGCTGATCGACCAGCCTATATCTGTCAGGAATTAATTTGTTTTAGAATAGGTCAAAAACCTTAACTATGATGCGGTTGTGTTGTGAAAAGCAATCCTTAAATGAATAATATATATATTAAGGTGAAGAATGTAATGAATGAAGGTGTAAATGTTTTTTATATCAAAGAAAAAGGTGGCTGTTGGTGCTTTAGTGATGGACATTTGTCGATACCTTTTCTTGATCCGGTCTGTTCCCTTCCATACTAAACTTGATTTCTGGAAATTATTCTCGCGACTCTCACGCGTCACCACATGGCGAGTGAGCACACTAATCATAAGAATAGGAGAATCAACAACATAATTGATTCAACAACACCTGTAAGTCGAACTTTTATGGCACCCATTATTTGAAAGATTAAAACTAAATGTTGAAATTTTTTATACATGTGAATGAGTTATATCATCTATATCCAATTTTCACTCTTCGTCGTGACCCTTAAGCAATGGTATTAAGCAACGGTATAGATGGCAATCGACCGAAAACCACATTAACCATACTTCCTAATTATTGCGTCGGATGGGTGAGGAAGCAAATAACCACGCAACACCCACACTAAAATAAATTATTAATTAAAGATTGTCGTTGATTTGACCCATACAAAGAAATTAAATTGTTAGTATCGGATTGCCAACACATAACAAATTAAATTGTTTGTGTCTGTTGGCTCACGTAAACACTCTTGTAGTAAAAACAAATTAGGTTAATGTAGAGGGGAAAAACATCAAATTTTACTTTTTCCCTTCTGTTTTCACCCTCTCCTTCGACTTTTTCCACATTTCATGGCGTGCCTTTTCTTACATGACTGGGTGACGACGAGCTGTGACGCCATCTTCTTCGACACACCTACTGGACGATGCGAGCTGGTATGACGAGGCTGCGACATGAGAGGACTACTGTGACAAACGTCGAGGCTTGAGCGAGAGAGGGCGCAACGAAGACGATGAACTTCTCGTCAGCAACACAGAGCACCAACTCTCTTCTATCTGACGAAGACTGTTTTTAGAGGCGCGATTTGCGGGTTTTTGTTTGCACACAGTATGGGTTTTCGTCATAGCAATGAACCTTCCCCAAATTTTTTCCCTTCAGCAAACCCTAATCTCAATTTCCTTAAATTGCTAAACTTAATTCAATTTCAATTAAACACCAATGCATTGTGTCACACTAGGATCGACAACGTCATTGTGCAGTGCACGCACCATGTCTATGGAACAATGAACACCTATATACTTTTCTATCAACTATTGTAACTGTGTTAAGTAAAATGAATTTAGAACTAAATTGAACAAAAGTTATAAAATATGATCAAATTGAAAAAATTTAACCAAAAAGTAAAACTAAATGATTATTTAAACTTTTTTTTTTGTAAAACAAAAATATTAAAATTAATTAAAGAATATTTTGGGTCTTTTAACTGTTTTATAAACTTTCAAAAAAATTATTTGTTTTTGGCTTGTCCGGTTTAGTTCAATAAATTGACAGGCTAAATCACCTGATTTTTTCTGTTTTTTTTATTAAAATAGAAAAATAAAAAAATTATTTGAAAGATTATTTTTTTATATCATATTATTTGAAAAATATAAATAATTAGTATTTATAAAAATATATATAAATATTAAATATATTTATATTTTAAAAAAAAAAAATATATATATTTATAAATATTTTATAAATATATATATATATATATATATATATATATATATATATATATATATATTAAAAAATTAGAAAGTTTGATGAGTGGGTTCGTCTGCTAATGAGAGTGATTAAGACTTTCAGTCCGTTTTAATTTGTCATACCGGTCAATCTCATTATTTTTTGACAAATTAGAACACGACTTTTATGTAATAATAATAAGATGAAGAAAAATTTAGTAAATGGTGTGTATATATAACTTTAAAATTACATCCTATCCAATTTAATATTACGTCTAGGTTAATTAATTTTATAAAATATTAATTTTTTAAAATATTACACGTGCATAACATAATATTACTAAAGTTTATATCATATAATTTTAAATCTTATTTTATTATATTATATTATATTATATTATATTATATTATATTATATTATATTATATTATATTATATTATATTATATTATATTATATTATATTATATTATATTATATTATATTATACTATATTATACTATATTATACTATATTATACTATATTATATTATATTATAGTGTAACGTCCAATTTAATCGATAATCCTAATTAAAGGAAACAGGATAACATAGCAGCGCGGTCTTGGAACATAAGAAATACTTAAGGTACACCACTATGGCAAAAGCCAAATAAGATACAAAGTTCAACAATACTCCAATTTAAAATTAAAGGTCAAGCAAATACATGGGCCATAACCCTATAACGAAGCCCAAATCAGTAGAACCCAGTCCAGGCGGACTACGCAGCTTCCCTGTGGACCTCGAGTGCCTTTCGCATATGCTAACATCAATAAATTGATGACCATCGCAAAAGGAGAAGAACCACATACAAGACAACCAAACAAGCAATAGGGTAAGCTAGAGTAGAAACAATTTATCATGCAGTCACATGTTATCACACAATCCAAATAGTATTTATCAACCAATCATGTTATGACTTCTCAAACAATACACTAGACTCAAACTCGACTCATCCGGATTACATATAATCTAGTCGGATTCAACGGATGCTTGCACTTGTGGTGGATATCTCTGCTCACCCTGGAGTTGCTCACCCCCGAGCTAAGTGTTACAAGTGGTACAATGTCTCAATCCCCCCACACAAGGTTAGCCCTTAATGAGTTTTAGGCCTCTTGCTACTCTCACCACAAGAGTCAGTCCGCTCTAAGTGAGACTAACTGACTCCTTAGAGTGTCAGGATGCAACCTTACCTTGAATCCTTACCAAATTATATAGATGGGGCACCACCATGAACTCCCACTAACAAGGGTTATGGAATTACGTCCCGACCACTGAAGCACCACCATGAGGTCTGACCTAGAGGCTCATAGAATTACGCACTAACATAGACCAATCATACTCAATCAATCAAGTATTATTTATCATGCACATAACTCTCAAGCCAACCTTTATAACCAAATCCACATTCATATTCCATGTTGAATCCATTCCAACTCATCCTTCCCAATCCATGAATATAGAATTGTACTTCATACCAATACCATGCCATATTGATACCAACCATTTCATTGAAATCGCATGTCAAGATTTATCCAAGTTCATCATTCACAATCCATGAATCACATCACTCATGCAAATTCATTCATCTCATACTTTATAAATGCACACCAAGACATACATATATCACAAAATAGAATTCATCCCAAATAAATGAGTGCCAACATTTAAGTACCTGCAATTCCATACAATCAAGCACAACCCACAACCATAATTCTTACACCAAAATTTCTAAGAAAATTTATTATCACAAAACCAAAAATCATTGCAGTAATGCGTGACACATTTCTCAAGCTACATACATCTAATCGACGATCCAACCGATCAAACCATAAAGTAGCATGTTATGAACCAAATCCAACGGTTAATGAGTCAGGAAAGTCAATTTTACTAAAACTGCGCATATTAGAAAAATACACAGTCGCCCAACGACCAAGTCAACTCGTCCAGCGACTGTGCGACGCATCCAGAATACGAGAAATAACGTCAAATATCACAGTTTCATGAATATTTGAACCCCTAACTCAGAAATATACCAAAAACTAACGTTTTCTCCAAAATTTTCTCATATTTCACAAAACATTAATGGCATAAAATAGAAATAACGTCAAACCCTAGCTTCCCTTACTTGGAAAGGGGTTAGTAGAGGACTTTGACACCCGAACCGTGACGAACAGTAGCTCAAGCAATAACTTCGAGGGCTGGAAAACAATGGAACGAGCTTAAAACGAGTTCATTAAGACAACCCTAGTTGGAACTACAAAGAATGAACAGAATGGAGCAACAACATGAGTTGGAAGATGACTTACGAAGAGTAGAGAACTAGTCTGAGTTCACTTGATGAGAAACAGTGGCTGAACCCTAGCAGAGCTTTATAGCTGCTCAAAGAGGAAGTAAGGGAGAACTATTTTTCTGAAATGATACAAATGAGTGGGTTAGGGCAGGTCTTGGGTCATTTAGCTCCCTATGGGCCAACCCTTAGGCCCATTAGACCTTTAGGCATCCCTTAAAGATTGTGGCTGAAATAAGAGGGCTTTACATATAGTATAGTATGTATGTGTGGAAAGATAAACTCATTAATAAAATAAATAAAAATGAGATACACCTATTTTTTTTAAAGTAATATATATTTATATTTAAATATAATCAGTCGCAACATATCCACTTTCGTGTGAATTTGTCTAAATGGTATCTGCTTTTAACTTTGTGTCTACTTAGTATACAAATTCGTTAATTTGCATCAATGTAGTCCATCCCATTATGTTTTTTGAAACACCGTTACCAATGCACTGATGTGGCATAACAGAACGGATACGTGTCAATGAACATAATTGTACAGTGGCAATTTTGGTTTAATGTGTCATATCTCTCTTTTAAAGTTTCTTTTAAATTATTTTCCCCATTTGAAAGCCCTAATTGTCCATTGCCATCTTTATCTTGAGCTAGAGGAATTGGTTTGCTGTAGGGGTAAGGTGGTGCTTGAAGTGGGAAATGTCTCGCAGTTTTAGTCATCCGTGGTCGTCTTATTCGTGTGGATCACACAACCACAACATTTCTTCTCCTACTACTGTGTTTGGGTCATTCGATGGAACACACTACTTAAAAAATTCATATTTCTTGTCAATTTTGTTTTGTAAATTTTTTTGTAGGAAATATTTATAAATTTTGTTATGAATTTTTTTTTGCAGGAAATTGCTGCAACTTTTTTTGCAAAATATTTTGTATAAAATACTTTTTGCAACAAATTTTGTAGGAAATTTTATAATTTTGTAGGAAATAATTATCCATGTAGAAATTACCTGCTAATTAAAATTCTTAGAAAAACTAGTAGGAAAAAAGTCTTTTCTTGCAAAGTTTTTTAACAAATTTGCAAGAAAATTTCTATCTAATATGAGAATTTTTAGTAGTGACACAACATTGCCATTGTGGGGAGATTGCAGTATTGAGAGTTGCAAGAACAGTGAAGAATGGTGGGAAACAATTTTAGGGGTTCCCTCACTATAAGGTATGATATGTGATTTTCATTTTCGTTTGAGCTGAATTTTCATGTTGTAAAACATTTTTGTGGTTTGATTTTTTTAACAGCGTACTAGGAATGAAGGTTTCAAAGGATGCAATTACTTCAAATGGTGCAATGAAGATAATGGGGATGAAAGAGATGCAACCATTGCTAGTTAGAGCAAAAGGATGCGTAATATGGAAAAAAAGTTGATTGATTCTAAGAAGTGACTGATGTACTTATTTAGGATAATTGGTTTTTTGGGTTTGATTATCATCCTCCTCTTGTGTGTTGATCAAAATTAGATGAAGGGTTCATTTCTTGTTTTTTTGTAAAGCGATGAAGTGTTGTATTAAGTGTATGAAGGATTCATTCTGGTTTTTTGTTGGGTATGTATTTTGTGTGGAATGAAGTTGTAATGTATGGTTATTAAATGAATTAGAAGTTGCAATTGTTCCTGGTGAAAAAAATGTATTCAATTTTTGGTATGGATCTAATTTTTCTTCTTGTTTAATGAATTGGATGTACAGAGAAGAAGAATGATAACACTTGGTGGCATATTCATTTCACATTCATAAAGTATGAACTAAACATGGATCAAATTGCATTCATAAATTACGAAGTAAACATTCAGTGCTGAATACATAAGTTGGGCATATCTGAAGCAAGTTATGCTTCTAAGAGAAAAACATATCAAAATAATGTGTCTTCCAAAACGGGCCCAATATGAAGCAAGTTTTCAATTACAGAATACAATTTAAAAAACAAAAATGCACGTGCAAATTCTTCACGAAAAAACATTCTTAGTTGGTGAATCATGGCTTCTAAGTTGGGCCCCTCCTATATGCCAATTTTGGTCTACCATTTGTACGTGCAAATGGTCTTGTTGGTGCCTGACTTTGAATTCATCTTCTTGGCTGGTGGCACGACGTCAATATTTGAATTCATCTCTCAAACATTAGGTTCGTTGATTGCATATATCAGTGGAATATATGTTTCTTCATACATTGATGTCAAAAACTAGTGAGGGATATGTTGTTCTACATCAACATTCAGGAACCTCATAGTAGTTAGAGAGTGACAACATGACATTCCCGTGATTGTCCATTTCCTACATGTACATTCCAATTTTTCTAGGTTCACCATGAAATTGTCACCAATCATGGAGATGTGGTTAACCTCAAACAATTTCTCTCTAGCCCAACTGCCAAAGGAAGCCAAAGATTAACACTATTATTATACAAACCAATTAAAGCATAAAAAAAATACCAATAAAGTACAACACATGAAATGGATATAAAACTAACCAAGGTATCCAATATTTTGTCTTCTCTAATTCGTTAACCAATCTTTTTTTTTATTTTGGGGTAGATGGAACCTTTAACTTTTTTTATGTTGACTCTATTTTTGGCCCATCTCTTCATAAGATATAATCTAATGTCTTCCATCATGATGATGATTGGCTTACTTCTTGCATTCACGATTGTACTATTAAATGTCTTGCTCATATTATTGACAAGGGTGTCACATACTGCCTACCTTGTGAACCTGAACCTAGACCAAAATCTAACACAACAGAACAAAGCCAATATAACCAAGTTAACACTGTTTAAGAATTAAAAAAGGCAACATTGAATTTAAGAAAACTATAAATAACTTGCCTTGGTGGAATAACTATCAAATGTGTAAAGGCTTCTTCATTCAAATCTTTCATGTCTCTCATTACTGCCTCCCATGCTTGAGGGAGAGTGGGTGCTACTACCTTCTATAAGAGTCTTTTAAGATTTTACCCAGGAAATTTCTTGAGAAAATATATATATATATATATATATATATATATATATATATATATATGTCTCACACAAAAGCTTTGTTCAACATGAGGTATTAATTCTTGTAGTTGTAAGACCCACAAAATTTAGATAATTAAATAAATAATTATTTAATAAAAGCGGGTAGGAGAAGCCTTTATGGCATTAAATACTAACCTTTATGACGTGGCAAAGTGCTAGCTCATGTGGTTGAGAGTACTTTGATTGTGTGTTAGGACTTGGGTTCAAGTCCTAAGTATGTCAATTGTGTGTTGTTTAATTTAGTAACTTTTTTTGAGATGTTTGGAGGGTGATAGGTAAGGATATAATGATTGATGTGTGAATATTATCATGTAATATGACTTGGTTGATTTGGTTGCACATTTGAAGTGGAATTGTGTGGTGATGGGTTCAAACCTTGGTTTGAATAAAAGTATTTTCTTTTTGCTAACACTTACTCTAGCATGCACATGAAAAGGCACGTGAACCCTAGAGGGTAAGGCAGCAAGAGTGGCTGGGAAACTAGAAGGTAATAGGCCATTAAGGGGGATTAATGGGAGATTTATGGCTAAATTCGTTTTAAAACAAAAATAACTATTTTAAGAACCCAATAAAAAGCTAATTTGGAGAAGGAGAGAGGGTTTAGCGAGATTATCAGTGTGGATACAGTAAAGAGCACGAATTGGTGGGTTTTGGGTGAGCTTTCAAGTGAAATTGAGGGCTGCCTTAAGAGGAAGGAGGAGGAGGACATTGGAGGTCAAGGGAAGGCTTGCAAGAATCAAGGCAAAGCTAAGGAAAACCCAGGTTAGGGGAGTTCCTACTCTGTATTTTGACTTTACTATCTGTTAATAATGTGTCGTAAATCAATGGGAATTGTGGTTGCTTGAAATGTCTGGTTCTGATGCGTTTTCTGGAATTTTCCAGAAACCGCCTGGCGGTGCCTGAACTACCGCCAGGCAGCACATAGGGGTACACACGTTCTTCTGGGTTTGGGGATGAACTGCCTGGCGGTCGGGCTGGAACCGCCAGACGCTGAACTATGATCCATGTTTTCTTTTGATTTTGATTGGGTGATCCGAGGTGTGAGGTATTGGGATTGGATTAGAGTTGTAACCATTTTGTTTGTATAATGAGTATTGATTACAGTGATTGAATCGATGAAAAATTGCATGAACTATGAAATGGAATTGGGGTTCGGGTATATGCGGGAGTTTGGGATAATAAGCATGAGAAGTTTTAATGTTTGACATATTGAATTTGCAGAGAAATTGATGATTTGATGAGTGTTATATGAACTCTGTGAAGTATGTGCATATAGAAACATGTAGGTTGAAGGTTGGTATCGTGACATAAGAATATTTGGGCATGGTGCAGTGCTGGAAATTCTGGGTAGAACCCAGATTTATATGCACCGCCTGGCGGCGTAAGAACTGCCGCTAGGCGGCCTGTCAGTTCCCTGAGTGTTCGGACAGTCTTGTGTGTGCTCATGTATTTGGGGTAGTTTGTGGGCAGATTATATTGGTATAATGTGGAAATTTAATATGTAGGGGAAATTTGGCTTGAATGTGTTAGTTATGTGAAGTACGGGATGGCTTGTGCTTGTGAAAGTGTAAGGGGTACATTTGCGATGTTGGTTAAAGTGGGGTGTCATGTTTTATATAGATTTCAGAGGGCATGATCATTATTAATTGGGTGTATGTGAACTGCATATGTTATGTTAAAGTAGGTAATTGAAAGTGAACTTGGAGGCATGACCATTCTCGGTTTGTTGGCCTGTTAATTATGTGTGATGTAAAATTGTATTGTTGTACGATTGGAAAGTTTTAATAGCATTACACTTGAGTGATTGGTATGTTGGAATTCCTTTGGAATCTCTCAAAGTGTTCAAAAACCAATAGCATTGCGCTACTGGTATAGCGCGTGGTGGCGTGAGCGAGCCGCTAGGCGGACGGGAAAAAAAACCAGTGACAGTGGTCACAGCGAAAGCAGAGCGCCTGGCGGTGACGATTGATGCGCCAGGCGGTGACGACGAAGGAGGGCGCCTGGCGGCGTGATGATGCCCGCCAGGCAGTGACGGTGTTGTGAAGGTACTGTTGGCGCATGGCGTCTGGCGGTGTGGGATGCCCGCCAGGCGGTCTGAAGCTAAGTTCCACCTAGCGTCGTGGGATGCGCGGCAGGCGGTTTTGGTCCAGTGATGGTGCGCGAGAGATGTTTTCTACACCGCTTTAAGGGAGGTTCATGATGCGATGCTTTGGCTAGGGGCCCAGTTACGAGTGTATCTTGTATTGGGGTAACACGTGACCACTCTAGGTTGTAGCCTAGTGGTTTAGGAAGTCCAGTGGAGTGTGCGAGTTGTGGCTCGTACGGCGAGGTTCGGGAGATTGCCCTCTACAGAGTGATTCTGATAGAGTCTTGGTAGTCTGGAACAGTTACAAACTTTATGTTTGTTTCGGGGAGCTCCACTTGGTGTCACGGTGAGATGCTGTGGCAAGGTTATTCCCACGTGTGGACTATCAGGTGGTGGCCTGTAGTCGGAGGGGCGAGTAGACACTCATGCATCAAAGATCGATCATTGTTCTCACTTAAAGGGTATAGAATTGATAGACGTCTGAAGGTAAGTGTTGGAAGTGAAGCTGTGAAAAGAGAAGAGGGAAATTGTACTAACCCGGGTTTACATTGTTAATATAGTATTAATTATTATTCTGTTGATTTTATTTAAATGAGCTCACCCTATCTATGTGTGTGTGGCGATGATCATGTAACTTGTTACATGGGAGCAGATGTTGATATAGGTGAGCAGGCAGATGCATGAGACGGAGTGGGGACCACCTTGGGGATTTTAATAATTACTACTATGTTCTCTACGAAATAAATTGTAAAGACTTGTAGACACTTTTGTTGGTATTATGAACGATGCGATCCATTTTACTTATAATTGTGATGACGCGTTGGATTCTTGTTTTTAAATTTTCCCGCGTTTTGGGATTCGATAATAAATAAATGATGTTGTTAGTTTATTTATATTCTTATTTATTTTTATTAAGTAATTTTCGGCTAGGACGTTACAGTAGTGATGGTAGTAGTCCCTGTATAATTAAAAAAATAATTTAATCAGAAAGGACACTTCAACCTCACCATTACAATAAACAGAAATTAAAACATTAAAAGTAATTGTTACAGAAAAGCTTACTTTTTGTTGGTCAGGCATGAAGGTTATTCCTTGCACACTTCAAGCCCACCAAGGTCATCCACCAAGAGTTCCAAAAACCAACTCCACATTTCTTTATTTTTAACTTCAACAACACAATACAACAAAGGAAGCATTTAATCATTACCATCTCTTGCCACAACTAATAATAATTCCCTACCATATTTGCCTTTGAGGAAACATCCGTCTAACCCAATACTAGGCCTACAACTTACAAAGTTGTCCTTAGAAGCCTTCAAACATACATACAATCTTTTGAACATTTTTTGTCCTTCATTATCATTTACATTAACTTTCACAGTAGATCCAAGATTTGACCTTAAAATTTCTTGGGCATAGTCATAAAAAATTTTATATTGTTCCCTAAAGGACCCTTCAACGTTCTTGTATGCCATTGTTCCAATATTCCATTTTCTTCCATCTCTATTTTGAATGTTAGTCAATTTAATTTCAGGATTGTCTCTTATGTTCTTTTCTAACCTTTGACTTAACCATTTAGAAGTTATCATCCTGATATTAAATTCCCTACTACAACTATGCTCATTTATAATTTTTCTTAGCTACCAATTACTTTGAGCAGCCTTGTATGCACAGTAAGCATACCACTTACATGTTCCTTTTACCCATAGACACTTCACACAAATGCTTCTTTTGTCATTTCTAAAAATCTTCAATTTCCTCTCATTGTGCACACCATAAGTTCTTATAGCTTCTACAAACTCCTCTTTTTATGTGAAGTATGTCCCCACCTCCCAATTGTAATCTTCCATACTTTTGGGCATTGAAAATATCCCAAAGTGTCAATAACTATCTCTATCATGTCCAGAAGAATCACTATAGTCAACATTGTTCAAACTTTCAGATGTCAAATCAGTGTTAGATAAACTCCTATCAGCTGCCTGAGTATTATGACACTTACTCCCCCAAAAGGAACTGAACCATGACCATTACCTTCCCAAGAGTCATCTTCATCGTCATCATTATGGATACTGACATCCACTAGGTCCTCTTCAATAAAACTATCCCTTATGGATTCATTACAACTACTTACATCATCATTGTCTACATCACCTTCATGCGAACTTTTTGTTTCTTCCCCACCCTTATCTTCACCTGCATGAACCTGGGATTCAGCCTGACCTCTATCTTCTTCATTTTGACCTTCTTCATTTTGACCTTCTTCATTTTGAACTTGTACACTCCCATGAACCTTGTAAGACCTGGAAAAAATTAGAATATAGGGAAACACATAGAAAAATTGATGGATTGTTTGAGATTGTGGATTTATTTAAATTAAGTATTTTATTTAATTTTTATATATGATGAAATAATTAATTGATTGATTTAAGTTAAGTATTGTTTATTTATTTTAATTATTTTTATGAAAATATTAAATATGGAATATAAGTGTGTATAAACCATTAATGCACTTTATTTCACGAGGGTCGCGTAGTTCTTTTAAAAACTTTTAGGAAAAAATTTGAAAACAACTTGATTGCTTTTTTTTTAGTGAAAATGTTGATATTTTAAAATTTTGAAAATATGTTGAATAAAAAAACATTAAATACGAGACCGATGCAAATGATCATTTTAATAACATATTTTATTTTATTTTATTTTATTTAAAAAAAGAAAAATAGAAAATAAAATACTAAGCTGATGCAGACGATCATTATAGTATTTCTTTTTTTTAAAAGCTATTAATATGATAAGGAAAAACATGTAAAAGCTAACGTTTAGCACCAAAACCCACATCAATGTATGATTCTTTTTATAATATATGTACGATATACAAATATATACTTAAAAACTGGGACCCACCTATTTATCATCATTTTGATTGAATTAGAAAGTACAACTAAATCTGCCCCACTTTTTCAAAACTGCCATTACACTTTGAATTCAATCAAGCTTTTAAATTTAAAAGGGTTTTAAATATTAAAACAAATGATTAAATGGTTATAGGCTTGGAAAAACCATGTATGCCTGTTGTAAAAACATCGAAGACCAAAATCAAATCATTCTCAACGTAGATAAAGATTAATACAATCTTACCAATACTCTTTCCCGGAAGAATCGCACCAAACAAAATTTGTCACAAAAACAAACGTCTCAATGAAGTTGGCATCAAGGTGGGGTGGTTGAATGAATATTTCGAAAGTGAGGGAGTGGGTTTTTGGTGCTTAAAATTATGGCAAAGAACTCAAGAACAAGATGAACCGTGGATTTTTTAAGAGAGGTCTCTCAAGGTAAGAAAAAAACCTATTCTTTTTTTTCTGATGGGTTTATATACATAACGATTTAAATCTAATGTAATCTCATAAAAAGGTCTATCTTAATTACAACAAATTTTAAAAGGCAAAAACTGGTCTTAATATTTTCACATTATGAGAATCAAATTACACAAAAATCAGAGCACAAAAGCAAACGTGATCAGCAAAATTGATTCTAATTAGTAAAAGAGGTATTGCTTTGAATCATATTACTACTTTCTTTATTTGGTAAGAGGTGTCATAAAATCAGAGCACAAAATCAATTATCATTGGGAAAAATGACTCTAAAAAATTAGAGCAAATTCTGCTTTTAAATATTAGAATCCCATCATTAATTTCTTGATTTGGAGTAGAAATGACAAAACATAGAGTGGGGGTGAGAATATAAAATTTTGGGCTAATGTTAGTTGCAAGAAAAAAACGACGTGGGTGTATAAAGTATTTTGAGCTAAAATAGAAACAAAGCCTAAGAAAAAAATACATAAAAGATTAAAATAGTCTCTTTTTTTCTTTTAATTTATTTATTGTTATTATTATTATTATTTAGACAAAGAAAAACCAAAGGAAAAACATATTTACTTTTTATTTTATTTTATTATTTTTTTTTTAAAAAACAAATTATCATTATTTATTCTATTATTTATTTAGCTGGACGAAATTGAGTGTTGACAGTTGCCCCTCTTTACTTAGATTTTGCTTGATAATATGAGAATTTTAAATTTTCATATTCTCAAAAAAATATAAGTAAAGATAGAGATACTAATATCGTCCGGTTTCAAAAGAAACAAGGACCAAACATGAAATCAAAGGTCACAAACCAACAACCTCATTTCCAAAGGATTCAATGACCATTACTACGTAGAGGGCTCTGATCTAGAAAAACATAAACTTTTTGCAAACTAAATCTTTTTGAGAAAGATTAGACCAATCCCGAGGAGAGGGTCTATATCCAAAGGATCCGACGACCATTACCACGTAGAGGGCCCCGATCCAAAAACATAAACATCTTGCAAAACTGATTTCTTTTTGAGAAAGATTAGACCAATCCCGAGGAGAGGGTCTACATCCAAAGGATTCGGTGATCATTACCATGTAGAGGGCCCCGATCCAAAAACATAAATTTTTTTGCAAATATGATTTCTTTTTGAAAAAGATTAGACCAATCCCGAGGAGATGGTCAACATCCAAAGGATTCGGCGACCATTACCATGTAGAGGGCCCCGATCCAAAAAACATATACTTTTTTGCAAATATGATTTCTTTTTGAAAAAGATTAGACCAATCTCGAGGAGAGGGTCTACATCCAAAGGATTCGGCGACCATTACCGTGTAGAGGGCCCAGATCCAAACACATAAACTTTTTGAAAATATGATTTCTTTTTGAAAAAGATTAGATCAATCCTGAGGAGAGGGTCTACATCCAAAGGAGAACCTGAATATTGATTTAAGCATAAACAAACACAACGTGAATGCCATTTGAAGAAGTAGAGTGAGCCCATGTGAAAACCTGCCCCTATGGGCTCTTAAAGTCTTGATGGTATGATATGATGTGGGTGTATGAATGCATGCATAAAACTCTTACTTTTCTTTCCTTTCCTTTTATTTTCCTTTTTTTGCATTTAGTGAATTCATCTGTGATTTTTTTCTTAACATAAATATACCTTTTTACTAATATTTTTATTATTTTTAATTACCAGCTCAGTGTGACACTTTTACAACAAATTTATGAAAAATCCAAATGATATATTTTTTATCAAATAAAACGAAATACAAAAAACTTGAAAATAATGTCGATATCTTTAGTTGCATCCTCTATTATGGAATCATCATGCATAGAATTTCTTAACCGCATCAGAGTTGACTGGCAATGGTAACTCCTCTCCATCCATCCTTTTGAGAATTAGTGCCCCACCAGAGAATGCTTTCTTCACCACATACGAGCCTTCATAATTTGGAATCCATTTGCCTTTATGGTCTCTTTGTATAGGTAAGATTTTTTTCAAAACTAGATCGCCTTCATGGAACTCTCTGGGACGCACTTTTTTGTCAAACGCTCTTTTCATTCTTCTTTGGTATAATTGTCTGTGACACACCGCAGTTAACCTTTTTTCCTCAATGAGGTTAAGCTGGTCAAGTCTGGCTTGAACCCATTCTACTTCTTCTAATTGGGTTTCCATTAATACTCACAAGGATGGGATTTCTACCTCAAAAGGAAGTACTACTTCCATTCCATATACCAGAGAGAAAGGTGTTGCCCTAGTTGAAGTATGTACTGACGTACGATATCCATGCAATGCAAAAGGAAGCATCTCATGCCAATCCTTATACGTGACCACCATCTTTTGTATAATCTTCTTTATATTTTTATTAGCAGCCTCAACTGCTCCATTCATTTTCGGACGATAAGGAGAAAAATTATGGTGTTGAATCTTAAATTTTGTACACAATACCGCCATCATTTGATTATTTAGGTTGGTAGCATTATCAATGATGATCTTGTTAGGCAAACCATATATGCAAATCAACTCTCTTTTTATGAAATTCGTAACTACCTTTCTGGTCACACTGGCATAAGAAGCTGTCTCTACCCATTTGGTGTAGTAATCAATTGCAACTAGTATGAAGCGATGTCTATTTGATGCTTTTGGTTTTATGGCTCCAATAACATTTATTCTCCACATTGAAAAAGGCCATGGTGATTTAAAGTTGTGGGTGCCACGTTAATATTGTCAGCATATAATTGGCATTTCTCACACTTCCTCACATGCCTGCAACAATCATTTTCCATGGTTAACCAAAAATAACCAACCCTCAAAATCTTTCTGGCCATTGAATGCCCATTCATATGTATGCCAAAAGTACCTTCATGAACATCTTTCAATATCACTTCAGTTTCTTTTGCATCCACACATTTGAGGAGAACCATATCGTGATTTCTTTTGTACAAGACATCCCCATTTAAAATGAAACTAGCAACCAATCTCCTTAATGCTCTCTTATCATTCTCAGTTGCCCTTTTAGGATACTCCCGAGTTTCAAGATAATGTTTGATATCAAAATACTAAGGTTTACCGTCTGACTCCTCCTCGATGAAATGACAATACACTGGATCCTCATAACTCTCCATTTTGATCACTGGTAGTTCTCTTTCTGGAGCAATCTCGAACATTGATGACAGGGTAGCTAAAGCATCGACTAATTGGTTATCTTCACGAGGAATGTGTTGGAATCTTAAAAAATCAAAATACTCTATCAACCCCTTGATGTAAGCTTGATACGGGGTTAATTTCTGATTTCGAGTCTCCCATTCTCCTTTAAACTGATGGATAACCAAAGTTGAATCGTTGTACACCTTTAGAACTTTTACCATTGATTCAATTGTTGCTCGAATGCCCATGTCACATGCCTCATATTCTGCGATATTATTTGTGCAATTAAAACATAGTCTTGTTGTCATTGATATGTATTGACTTTCCGGAGAAATAAGCATCACCCCTATTCCATGCCCTAATGCATTAGATGCACCATCAAACAACAATATCCATGCCTTTTCAACTTGACCTCCCTCATTCTCTTCAAACAAAGCCATGATATCTTCATCCGGAAAATAGGGTTGCATTGGTTGATAATCATCAATGGGCTGTTGAGCCAGATATGCAGCCAAAACACTACCCTTGATGGATTTCTGAGTGACATATACAATATCGTATTCTGATAAAAGCATCTGCCACCGTGCTATCCTCCCAGAGACAACAGGCTTTTCAAATATGTACTTTATTGGGTCCATCTTGGATATCAACCATGTAGTATGACTCAACATGTATTGTCTCAAACGATGGGTTGCCCATGCTAGTGCGCAACAAGTCCGTTCTAGCATAGAATATCTTTTCTCACAATTCATAAACTTCTTACTCAAATAGTATATTGCATGCTCAATCTTCCCAATTTTGTCGTGTTGGCTCAACACACAACCCATGGACTCCTCTAATACATTTAAGTACATAATAAGTGGTCTTTCGGATTCCGGTGGGTGTAGTAACAATGGGTTTGTAAGTACTGTTTGATCATATCAAAAGCGGTTTGACAATCCTCGTCCCATTCTAGAACTTGATTTTTACGCAACAATTTGAAAATCGGTTCACAGGTAGCAGTTAACTGGGAGATAAATCTAGCAATGTAATTCAACCTGCCCAGGAAACCTCGCACTTCCTTCTCCGTGTTGGAAATTGGAATTTCTATTATATCCCTCAACTTGTCTGGATCGACCTCTATCCCCTTTTGGCTAACAATGAAACCCAATAACTTTCCCGTTTTCACACCGAATGTGCATTTAGCCGGATTTAATCGGGGTTTAAACTTTTGCAACCTTTCAAACAATCTTCTTATGTTGACAAGGTGTTCTTCTTCAGATTTGGATTTAGCGATCATATCATCCACATAAACTTCAATCTCTTTGTGCATCATGTCGTGGAAAAGAGCTACCATCGCCCTTTGATAAGTTGCCCTAACATTCTTGAGACCGAAAGGCATCACCTTATAGCAAAATGTTCTCCACAATGTAATAAAAGTAGTTTTTTCCATATCCTCAGCCGCCATCTTGATCTGATTATAACCCTAGAAACCATCCATAAATGAAAATAGTGAGAATTTGGTTGTATTGTCCACCAACGTATCAATGTGCGGTAATGGAAAATTATCCTTTGGACTAGCTCGGTTCAAGTCTTAGTAATCAACGCAAATTCGAACCTTTTTTTCCTTCTTAGGCACAAGTACAATGTTTGCTACCCATTGGGGATATCTCGCCATAGCCAAAAATTCAGCATCAAATTGCTTTTTTACTTCTTTAATTTTCAAGGACATTTCTGGTTTCATTTTCCTCAACTTCTACAAGATGGAAGGATAATCTGGCTTGAGAGGGAGTTTATGTTGCACTATGTTAGTATCTAGTCCCGACATGTCATTATATGACCAAGCGAAAACGTTCTTGAACTCATTTAGTAGAGCACATAATTGTTCCCATATTTTTTTCTTTACACTAGTGCCAATTTTTACTTCTTTTATCTCTCTTACATCTTCCAAGTTGAGCACTTCAACATTCTCTTGATGGGTGATAATGTTGTCATTGACGCGATCAAATTAATACTACTAAGCTATAACATTCTTTCCCAATGTTTATTATCTACGAAATTTTTTTCGTAGGTATATTTTTTTTATCTACAAAAGAATTTCGTAGATAACATTAATATTCGTAAGTAAAAAGGAAAAAATCATTATCTATGAAACTTTTGTAGGTAAAACTGACAAAATTTGTTAAAATTATTTTATAGAGATAATTTTCTACGAAAGTAGCCGTAGAAAATAAATACAATAAAAAATTATATAAAAATTATTTTTTAAAAAATTACCTACGAAAGAAACATTCGTATGTAAAAATAATATACTCGTATGCAAAAAAGATTTTAGGTATAGGTTTTCGCCTCTTCGAACGTACCTTTCTCTTCTCTCAATTTTTCTCGATCTCAAACACCTAATGGCCAAAGCCTAAACCTCAACAAACCTTTCGACTCCACACAAAGCAATTGACAAGCTTCCCTAAGCTTCGAATCCTAATTCTATGCTTCAACACTCTCACGGCGAGGTTCCTACCAATTCGTCAAACCTAGGATCACTGCCAAACTCGCTAGCTTCAATGTTTCCTTCAATCGCCTCAACGGTTCCATTCTGGAGACGCTCTTAACTTCCCCCTACTCCTGATTCAGAGGAAACATAGATCTCTATGGCCTGCCGTTGAAGGCCTATAACCCTTTCTTCTCGACTCCAGCCTCGTCTCCCTCCTCCAATTCAACCTCGGCCATGACGCATAAGAAATCCAAGAATCTCTTCATGGGCGCCACTGTCGCAATCGTTGTTGCGTCAATGATCATCGCGACGTTGTTGTTGTGCCTTTAGCGTCGACGACGACAACCAACCAAATCACCGAAGCGTGTTACAGCGGCACGTGTCGGTGGAGGCGGGGATGTCGTTTTGGAAGAGGACACCAACAGGGGTTCGGTAGAGGCGAAGATGAACAAGCCGATGGGCTTGGAAAAAATGCTGTAATTGATGTTCTTCTGAGCTAAAAGAATGGACTTGGAAAATATGTTGTAATTGAATGATTTGAAATTGTTTAGCTTGACTGAAGTTATTTCTTATGCAACCTTTTTACTTTTTTTTCAAGACCTGTGGGAAGTTGTTGCATACTACTGAATTAAGAAATTAGACTGTCTTTACTGGAGGTCGGATTGAAGGAGAGGATGGTTCTAACCTAACAATAAGTTTAGTTGATGGCCTAACTAAGGAGGTTGTTTGTATAGGATCTGAATCGATGGCTAAGGTGGAAATTGTAGTTCTTAAGGGTGATTTTGAAGAAGAAAGTGATATTTGGATGCCCGAAGAGTTCATGAGCAATTTTGTGAGAGAGAGGGAAGGAAAAAAGCCCCTTCTTACATGAGATGTAATCTTATATCTTAAAGATTGTGTTGGTATCGTGGGTGAAATTTCATATACAGATAATTCAAGCTGGACAAGGAACCGCACGTTCAGGCTTGGGGCAAGAGTTTTGGACAACTTTGATGGTGTAGAATAAGAGAAGCATAGACAAAATCATTTCTTGTCATAGATCACAAGGGAGAATGTGAGTATTTATATCTGTTTAGACGTATTAAGATCTAATGTTTGCAGATGTTATCAAAATTTACCTTTTAGACTAATTTTGAACTCTAGAATGCTGAAATGTTTATGATACGAAAATTTATGCAATTGACATAATGCGGTGATAGGTTTGCTTAAAATCACTTATTTGTAATATTTCTATGCATGCATTATTGAACTAGATTTGGGAAATAGATCATTGGTAAAAAATGCTTCTTATATTGGTTCTAGAAAGAAAATCATGCCCCAACAAATCCCTTTTCCCTTTGAGACTTAATTTGATTTAAATTTAACCATAAACAAATCCTATTATACATGAAAAGTTGAAGGGAGAGAATGGGGGCAACAAAATCAACAGTAACAATGAAAAACATTATGGAGTTCACTTAAATTATATAGTGGGATTTTTTAGTGGAGATAACAGATCCCAAAAGACCAATCCATTATTCTTTCCTTTGCCGCGTTTAAGCCATGCCCTTGTTTTTTTTTATTGTTAAGTTTGAGACTTAACAAATTTAATTTTCTTATTCCATCTAACTAGTTGTAAGACAACTTGTTACTGATATTTTTGAATCTGAGTGTAGTTTGTTGAGAAACCTATGGCTAGTAACTGCCTTTCTTTCTATATTCTTACTGATATAATCCTTAGATAACTCAACTATGCCACAATTTCATAGCTGTCATTTATTCATAAGTTGATAACGAAAAGAGAGTGTGCATGGGAAGAATAATACTGTGAGATATTATATTTTATATATAAGATAAAGGGAAACATTTAACAAAAAGTAAAACATTATAGATCTACTCCTAGCAAATTTGAGATGCAAAGAATTATATAATACTTACTATCTTTATCAAATTAATTCAGAAGCATATAACTGGCATGTAACATGGTTTTCTCTGTGTGGTCTTTTTCACTTCTATATATTTTGTATTTCGTTAAATTTTTGAAAAAATGATAGAGAAAGTATTTTGAAATCCAACTTTCGCCAAGTAAGTGGGGTTAAATTCTAAATAGAATAATATCTATAGAGGTTAAATTCAGAAGCAAATATTTTCTGCATGAAATTAACTTGTTATTATCATCTTTTGTAATTATCTCGGAGTTATGATCTATATATAGTTCTATATAAGTATTGTAATTATCTCGGAGTTATGATCTATTTACCATGTTTGATACTAGGATTAGAAACCAGGGGCAAGGTTGTTGTTGGTGAACTAAGCAACTTGATGAGTGATGGACTTGAACCATAAAGGTGATGGAACGTGTGAAGGTTTTATCAGTAACTTTCCTTTTTAAATTATGAATGGAACATGTTCTTCATGTAATGGATGGTAAATTTTAATGTTATGTTTTTTTTTCAAATGGCCAATGGGGTTCCGAGAGTTAGCTCTTAGTTGTTTTTTTTCTTCAAATTATGGATATTTAATTATAGTGCTAATAAAAAACAAGACCAATCAAAGGATAAGCAAATGTTCTATCACTTAGGTAAGCACCAAACTTAGTTAATTATTGTATTGATTTCTATATAATGTTTCACGGATTCTAAAATCATTTTTGATTTTTTTATGTTTAAGTTATCTACGAAAATTTTCGTATGTAATTTATCTACAAAAATCTTTGTAAGTAAGTTATTTATGAAATCTTTCGTAGATAATTTGAATACCTTTCCCACGAGCAGTTTTCGTAGATAATTTTTGACGTCGCGATTTCGTAGATAACGTTCGTAGGTAAATTATCTACGAAAATATATTTCGTAGATAAAGTTACCTACCAGCACTTTACCTACAAAATTTTCTTCGTAGGTAATTCGTAGATAACATCAAATTACCTACGAAAATTACCCCTTATATACGAATTTTTGGCATAGATAATAATGATATTTCTTGTAGTGAAATAAAATAATAAAACTATGGGAGGAATAAGACAAAAAGATAAAATAAGATAGAAACAATAGTAAAGAAAATAGATTGATTTCATTGCTTTTTCAAAATAGATTCATCATCGGTTATCTAAAGATTATTGCTCAATTAATTATTGTTGTTGATTTACAAATTAATCAATGTAAAGTCTCAATTAATTTTTTGGCGTTCTCACTTTTAACCAAAGTACAGTCTCAATTAAAAGTGAGAACTTTTAGATTATCCATAGTAAATTCAACCAAAGTACAGTCTCAATCAAATTTACTATGCCTAATCATGTCTATTCTTTTATCTCCTCACCAAATAAAAAGCTTAATTAATCAAAGTAAAGTCTCAATTAATTGTAGTTAGAGTAAATACCTTTAACTAAAGTAAAGTCTCAATTATTGGTAAAAACTCATTTAATCATATGAAAGTTTCTAAATAAAATCAAAGTGAAGTCTGAATTTAATTTAAAAACCCTTGGACTCATATGACCAACATACATATAGATTTAAAATCATTATTTCTTACGTGATTCAAAGATAAAGACATAGATGAATGAAAACATCAACAATAATAAAAAGAACAAAAAAATTAATTGATCTAACCGCAAAATCCAATTAAGAAATTACAATGAAATCAACCAAGTAGTTTAGCCTTCCATGGAATGCAAAATAGAATAAAAATAATAGAAGAAAGGAGAGAGAAAAAAATTAAGGGTTCCTAAATTCCGAAGTGTCGAGCTTTTTTTTTTCTCTACTTCCCCCTTGGTCTCTTTATATAGGACTTGGACTGAGCTTTTCGGTTGCTAAAATCTCTCAAATATCTTTTAAAATAAAGATAAAGATAAATAATCAAAGATATTTGGAGAGATCTAGACTATTTGACAAATATAGTTTGGTTAATAATTTATGATATAATTAAATAAAGTAATTATTTAAAAATATCTGATAAATTATTAACAAATAATATTTGCATTAATTTTCTCAATAAGCCATTTTTAATCCTGTAGTCCAAATTTGCAGAGATATCCAAAAATATTAATATTTGCAATTAAACCCCTCTTCTTTGACCAAATTTGAATATTTGACCACTTTGACCACTTTGACTAGCTTTGACCATTTTAATGTCCATTGAAAGGATGACACGTGGCAGCTCCTCTCTCCCAAATTAGGGTTTCTTCCTCTTTCCTGTAAGACCCGCGAAATTTAATTAAATAAATAAATAATTAATTAATAAATGCGGGAGGCTAGTGCATTTATGACATTAAATTATGTTAAGTATGACGTGGAAAAGTACTAGCTCATGTGGTTGAAAGTACTTTAGTTGTGTGAGAGGACTTGGGTTTGAGTCCTAAGTATGCCAATTGTGTGTTATTTGTTTTTATTGTTTTAATAATATGTTGGGCACGTTTTTGTATGAGATAATGCTGGAGTTGTGTGTTAGCAAGAAACATAAGTTGGTCTGGTGGTTAGCTTTGACTTGGCATTGGGAAGGTCATGGGTTCAAACCTTGGTGAGTCAAATTTCACTCTTTTTGGCTTAAACTTTAGTTGTGGACTGAATATGAATAGGTGGAGAAACCTATCAGAAAAAGTGGGTAGTTAAAGGGCTGAGAAACAATCAAGTCATAGCCTTAAAAAGCAATAAAAACCCAAATTAAATCATATTCACGTTTTTTTTAGAATTACTAAGTGTTAAGACCAATAAAAGGCACTTTTTGAGAGGAGAATAGGGTTTGGAAAGTTGTTTTCTGAGAGCTCTAGAGAGAGGACGAAAATTGGAGTGAAAGGAGAGTTAGGAGTGAAGTATTGAGGGTAATTGAAGTGGTGGATTAAGGCAAGCTTTGGTGATCAAAGTAAATTTCCCAATTTCACAAGTCAAGCAAGGGATTTTCAGGTTAGGGGAGCTGAACCCGAATCTTAGCTTTACTGCACTGTTTTTGTTTGATTTGTGATGAATTGTGGCCCTAAAATTCGTGCTATACCTGAGGGAATTTGGGGTTGTGGTTTTGGGGACTGTTGCATTGGGATTGGACCTAATAGTTTGCCTATAATGGGATGGTATGTGGTGTATTCTGTGATGTTGCCAAGTTGGGTGATTGTGGACTGTTTTCATGTTCAAATAACGTGTATGTACCTATCCAAATTGTGCTTAAAGAATTGGTGTGGTTGAGATGTGTTTTGGGTCACTGGTGCAATGGGCGTGTGCGTGAATCAGCGTCAAAACCTGCAATTCTCGCTCAGGGGAGTCAGATCCGCTTAGGCGAGATATGCAGGGACGCGAACCCTCTATCTACTCGTGGCCATCGCTCGGGCGGAGGGTTTTGGGGTTTGGGCGAGGGCTCATCTCGCTTAGGCGAGTGAGACTCGCCTAAGCGAGAATTCGTGTTCCATTGTGTGGTTTGATTGAACATCTCGCGCAAGCGAGGTTGATTGTTGTTTTGGGCGGGAGAACGTCTCGCCCAGGCGAGACCCTCTCGCCTAAGAGAATGCGAAGAGTGCTCTATTGAAGGGACTACCTCGTAGCTCAGGCGTGAAGTTTGAATTTTTGGGCGATCTCGCCCAGGCGAGTGTAACTCGCCTAAGCGAGAAGTCAAGACTGGTTTGGTGTGTGGTACTCGCTCAAGTGAGGTAACCTAGCCTAAGCGAGATGAACTGATATGAATATGCGTGAATTGGAAGTTTATTTCAAGGATGGAGGGATGTTAGGTTTAAAGGCAATAAATAATGAGGAATTGGACTGAGTAAAGCTTGGATACTGATGCATGATCTATAATGCTTCTAGAGTGTCTTAATGGTGAGCTTGCTGGTGTTCCATGGGTTGTGGCCTGGAATGTATCCTTGAGTTGTGGCTCGGGATAGGGGTTAAGCACGTGGCATTCTATGGGTTGTGTCCCGGAATGACTTCCCTTGAGTTGAGGCTCGGGATAGCGGATGAACACGAGGGACCTTGAGTTGTGGCTCGGGTTGGCGAGTGTGCCGGTATGAATGTGCTGGTGGTGGCCAGTACGGATAGGTCTAGATGGATTGCCCTCCTCAATGGTTGCTGACGAGTTTGGTAGTCCTGGGACGTTACGGACTATGTTCGTATTTGGGAACTCCACCTGGCGTTACGGTGTGCGATTCGTAGCATGTTTTTCGCACGTGCTCTATCGATTGTGGCCGATAGGTGTTGCAGCAAGACACCTTGAGCTACTTACTAGAAGATGTAGAACACTGCTAACATGGTTGTGGCCATGTGAAATAAAGGGAACGAGGTTCCCTGATGTCCCTATTATACATGGTGGTGGCCATGTGATGGAAGGTAACGAGTCTTCCACTAGGTACACCAGTGTACATGGTGGTGGCCATGTGATGGAAATGGAGTAAGGTTCTGTGGGAAAAGTAAGGATATTCTATATGGTTGTGGCCATGCAGTATAAAGAAAGAATTCTTGCTATTGTTGCATTATGTTGTATTGGTTATATATGTATATGTATGTTTGGTATATTTTCGTGTGTT
>Ga0214543_1001732_pt1 | contig 42701 bp, 16 predicted proteins | sample CNSS2metaG_FD_160094 | JGI IMG/M metagenome (GOLD analysis project Ga0214543, IMG submission 160094) | Root nodule microbial communities from cowpea collected in UCLA plant growth center, Los Angeles, California, USA - CNSS2 | ecosystem: Host-associated > Plants > Roots > Nodule | place: USA...
CATTACTAACGACTTTTAACCATTTAAAAAAAATCTCTCTTCAAATTCTCACACACACACACACACACACACACATATATATATATATATATATATATATATATATATATATATATATATATGTGTGTATGTATATATATATACATACACACATATATATATGTATGTATATATACATATATATATACATATATATATATATATATATATATATCATGACAACCTTCACAATTCCATTCTCACTTGTATTTCCTACCAGCACCATGCCACATTTATTGATCCACATTCCCTCATATCCCATGTCAAAGCCATACCAAATCCATCGTTTCAAATTCCATGAATCACCCCATACAAACAACATGTTCACCTCATATTAAGACTCATGAATCATAATTCTCTCTCACTTATACAAGGTCACTCAATTCATCCAGTTCATACCCCAAGGTAAAGCATAACAAGCCAAACATACCCTTAAGGCCCCAACAACATAAAAGGTAAAGTTATATAAAGTAATCTCGTGCCAGTCTTGCTCAAGCCACAAGGTCTCGCTTAGGCAAGACTGTCATTAGGGAAACCCTACGAGGCTCGCGGATTCTCGCTTAAGCGAGCCGCTACTCACCTGGGCGAGTATGTCCTTCGCCCAAAAGAAAGGCTTCCTCGCCTGAGCTATGCCTACAGCAACAAACCTCAAACCCCCACGCGTCCTCGCTTAGGCGAGCCTCTCTCGCCTAAGCGAGATGGTGTCTCGCTCAAACGAAAGTTCTCTGCCTGAGCGAGAGCTCGAGCGCGAGTCTGGGTCTGTCTCTACAAGTCTCGCCTGGGTGAGGCCTGGTCACCTGGGCGAGATCGTCAGGTCTCGTCACTGATCACCCTGCACAATCATCCAACCACACCCCAAACAACAGCATACATGCATTTAATATTTCGCAAAGGCACCATACCCGTACAAAGCATAAAACAGTGGCAAAACATGTAAGAAACATACTTGAACAAAAATTCCTAACTTCCCAAATGAGCTAGTCTTAAGACCTCGACACCGAACAACGGAACACCACAACCCTAGGAGAAGATTACGGAGCTGGAAAAGTGAACAGAGGGTGTTTAATACCGAAGCTCTAACACTACTCACGGGAACAGGACCAGAGATGGAAAAGTGTGGGTTGGGAATACTTATGTGAGCCAAAATGGTCAAGCTGAACGTGAGACTGGTCACGCTATGGAACCCTAGCAAAGGCGGCAGCAGCAGCTCAAGGAATATGAGGGATCTGTTTTTACGAAAAGTGAGCACAAATTAGGGTTTGGGTACTTTAGGTCAGAAATCGAATTGGGCCAACCCCTTTAGGCCCACAAGATTGGACAACCTATAAAATAAAAGGGCAGAAACAATTGAGCCTTACACCTAACCTCTATTATAACACAATGTATTACCCTCCAACATTTCACATACTCATTCATTCACAAGTAAGATCAAATTGCTTACAAGTTATCCAAGGACTAAGGTATCCTACCTCTACATAACTTAAACCAACCACTGCACCCTTTTATAACTCAACCCCACTGTCCCTGTGATATTAACACATTAAAACGTGTAATCCCTATACACCTCCTTTAATCATGCTTATCTTTCTAACCTCGAAGGTATTCAAAATAGCAAATTTCTCTTTTAGTTTTATGATCCATTTTCTCTCAACCATCCAATAGAATGCACCCTCGCATCCACAAGGCCCAGAACGCAACACAACCTTTGCGTTCTCCACTGTCTCTTGGCGTCAAGTTGCTCCCCGTCAGGCGGTGCATCAGTACTGGGAAAAATCCTAGTTTTTGTTGCCCCTACTACAGGAACCCTCATTCTCATAATGCCCCTTTTTACGCCTAATTTCTCAACCCAACCACCAAATCATGCATCCAGTCCCTTGTCATCAAATTAAACATGAACATATCCATTCTTTCTCAAATTCATACATTGATTTAATATTATAACCTAAAACCCCCAAATTTTTCCAAACCCTAATACAAGTGTTCATAAAATTCCATAATTTAGCATCCAATGACACTAAATTCAACAATTCTATCCTCCCCACCATCAAACAATAAAGTCAATACCTTTTTTCCCGATCATAATCAACCTAGAAGTATTAAAATTCTAAAATCAGTAAACTTGGCTTGGGTCGCCTAGCGAGTGTTCATCACTGCCAAGCCCTTCATAGAAAACCCAAAAAGTTGGGTTGGCGCACATGTGTCGCCTAGCGTCAAATCAATGCACAACCATTCAACTCATTCATGTTTCGTGATGATTTTTACTCATTTAAGAATATAATATCATGCACCACAACCAACATATTTTTTAAAAACAATACACAACTAAAATAACAAACAAATGACATACATAGAACTCGAACCCAAGTCCTTTAAACACAACCAAGTACTCTCAATCATTTGAGCTAGTACTATTCCACATCACAACAATCAACATTTAATGCCATAGAGGCTCCCACTACTCTCATTTATTAATTATTTATTTATTTATTTAATTAAATTCATGGGTCTTACAATTGATGCTAACCTAAGGAGGATTAACAGTGGTTTTGGTTGTGTATGCATTGAAGTAAGGATTGCCTTGGTAGTTATTCTGACGCTCTAATAATCATTCAAATTCTCAAGTAGAGAGGAATGGAGTATGTGGTGAGAGAAGTAGGAGGTCCTAGCCTAGGATTTTTCCTTGACCATGGGTGGTAACGGACTGACCTTGTATGCAGTAGAGTGTTCACTCTTAATTTGTGGTTCTGCAGAGTATGAGATGTTACTACAAGTACAAAAATTGATTAGATCTGACCTCAATGCATGTATGTATATGTGTGTGTGTGTGTGTGTGTGAATATCTGCTTGTTTGTAGTTGTTATGTATATCAATATTATACCGTTTGAGAAAATTCTTTAAGAGTCATTAGCTTACCCTTTTTTTGTGTTGTTTGTTTTTCTTTGCGATGATCACCTAATCGGTGGGAACAATGGTGGTTGCAGTTTCATAGGCACCTCTAAAGGTTGAGGAGCCATCTTTTAGGTCAGAAGGAGATCTCAGTGTGAAGCTGTTATAAGTGGTTAGTTTGTGTTTAGAGTTAGAAATGTTTAGTTTGTATAATTGATATATTTATATAGTCCTATCATTTGTAAGACTATATTAATATACTTTATACATTTGTTTATCTGTTTTGAACACTAAAGTATTTTATCAATTTTAAACTATTAAAATTCATATATATATATATATATATATATTATATATTCTCAAATACTACAAAACAAACGGGAATACTTTTTTTAAAATACTCCACCTAAATTCAAACGGGTAATTGAATGAATTATATTGACGGAACTAGTACTAAGTTTGTACTATAATCTTATTACCGGGTGGTGGGAATGGTGGAAAACAAGTTTCATTATCTCATCTTTATTTTTAAAATAAAATTTTATACTTATTTCCGTCTTTATACTTAATAAATATATGAAATTTTATCTCATCTTGATTTTTATTAGATAATATACCTTTATTTATATTTTCCTTTTTACTATTTTAATTATCAAGTAATTATTTTTTATAAAAAATTAAGAAAAAAATGATATTATCAAATACTTAATATCAAAAAATATTTAAACATCAAATATTTATAAATTTTAAATTAGATTATCAAATAACAATTGAATGAAAAGGAAATAATTATAAAAATATTATGCAATCACAAATAAATAAAATTTGACAATAATCAAAATATCCATCAATTTTGAAAATTTAAATAAAATAAAGTTGATAAAGTTAATCTTTTTTTGAATTATAAAAAGAAAACAAGTAATAAAATTTAAAAATATTTCAAATATCTCTTTATTTTATTTCTCTAAATAATAACCAACTCACTTTTCTTATATATTAATAAAAATTATAATATACTAATTGAAATCACATATAAAAAAATTAAACTAATAATAATTTGAATTTATATATAGATATTTCAGCTTAACATTAAACTATTCAACTATATGAAATGAGAGGTCTTCATAAAATTTGGGTAGTGAATTATATTTATGAGAATGAGCTAAGAAATAAAAATAATCATATAAAAAATTGTTAAAGTAATATTTTACATAATAAAAACAATAAATAAAAATATTAAAAATAAGTAAAAATGATCAAATGTGTATCCTAAGATAATTTTATATACCATCTAACAAAATTACAAACAAAGAAAAATATATTATAATTAATGTTATGGTAAAATAGAAAGTATCTTAGAGATGTGAGAAAAATTTACAAATATTAAAAAGGAAGTATATTACATGTTAAACACTTAAATCGAGCAAGTCAAACATTCTCATTTAAAAAAACAAAGTAAACAATAAACAAAAATACTAAAAAGGAGTAAAAATAATCAAATGCCTAAGAACTATTTAATAATACAAAGTTTGAACATAGTTGCACAAATAAAAAAATATGTAATCAAAATTGTGATAAGAAGACAAGTAAGTGAGGAGATTTTCTGGATATAGAATAAGTCAAACTATTAAAAGATAGAAGAAAAAAAAAGTGTATTACCCATTTTTTGGACATTTACATGACACCCATGTTTCCATACCTAGTTGTATATCTAAGAAAACCGATTTATTTGTCATCCTAGTTATTATCCCTAATAATCCTAATATAAATGAAGAATTACATTTTTATTTAATTTCTCCAAGTTGTTTTCATACATATTTTTTAGGTTAAAATACTCTCTTGGTTCTCCTTTTGTACCTAAATCTCAAATAGGTCCTCAGATTTTTATTAGTCTCAATTAGGTCTATATTTTTAAAAATGTGTAACAATTAGGTCCATCATGTTAGTATGGTATTAACAGATTAAGCATGTGCCACGTGTCAACTCCTCGTTTTTTTTATTTTTTAATTTTTAATTTTTCAATTTTTTTTTAAATTCTTTTATCATGTGTCTTGTCAGTATTGTGCCATGTGTGAAGTCAGTATGATAACACATGTCAAGTCATTGTCCTAATCTCATTTTGGTCCATATATTTGTTGTTTTGATTCCATTTTAATCCTAAATTTCTTATATAGTTTTCGATTTCATTTCCCAAATTGAGACTAAATTTTACTTTTATATAAATGGCATAATGAAATTTTTATTAAAAGTGATATTTCTATTACATATTTTTAACAATATTAAGTTTATTTAAATTTGTATTTTACTTTAAACCTTTTTTAAATTTTATTTTAAAATTTTAAATATATAGATTGATAAATTTGTATTTCAATTATTTGTATAATATTATATATCAATAATTTCTATACAAATGTTATAGTTGGTTTAAAAATAACAATTTTATAAATTCAAATGTAAATTTTTAAAACAATTTTATAACAAGTTAAAATAAATATGTTTACAATTTCAAAACAAAATATAAATAATCTTAATATTGTTAAAATATTTAATAAAAATATCATTATAATATTTATATAAAAGTTAAATTTGATTTTATTTTGGAGGTGATGAAATTAAAATATTCTAAAAACATTTGAGACTAAAATGGAATTAAAATAACAAATATAAGAATTAAATTAAGATTGAGATATTGACTTGACATGTGTTACTATACGAAACTGATACATGACACATACTTAATATTATTAATATTCAAAATAGACCTAATTATTACACATGTACACTTAATTGGGATTTTAGTAAAAAATAAAACTAGATAAATATTTTAAACTTCTTTTATTTAATAAGAGCAAGCAAATTCCAATTTCACACCCATCAGCCACAACGACAACGAGAACCCGAACTCCTTTGGTGACCACAGTTTTTGTGGTGGTACAGTAAGTTTGTTTTATTCTGCAACAAAGGGAAACACGTTTCCCAACAGAAATTTTAATTTTAATTATATTTGTATTTTGAAAGTTTAGCATAGACCTATGGTCTCATTAATTATGACATGTTACACAGTAAAATGAAATGGTGGTTGACAACTAAAGAAGACCTTTTTGTGAGTAAATGACCGTTATTACATGTTCCAAATTTGACAGCATTTTTTGTGGTTATAATGATTAAAAAGAGTTTAAAAACAATAGTTTAACAGTGGTTGAATAGTATGAAAATTGAAATTTGGTTTAATTGAAGAGTGAGAAAGAGTAGTAATAGAAGAGTTTGTGTTGTGATAATGGCACCCCACATTATCTCTAAGCAGCTGCAACCACCCACTGAAAACCACGCACCTTTCATTTTCCCACAATACACACATCATCTATTTTATTCAATAAAATGCATTTCAGATAACATTTTTCAAATTTCATTCTTATATTACTCCATCTGTTAAATTGTTTAAGTTTGATTCTAATAGAAAACATTTATCATTCATATTATATTTGAAAATATTTTTTTCAACTTAATTTTTAATGCTAAGACATTTCTAATTAAATATGATGTTGGACTGTACACTTATTTACTGTCTATCCCTTTGGTCATGAATTCGTATGTGACAAAAAGAACGTACATGATAATATTTAATGTCTAAAAAAAATAAATAGTTAACTCCGTAAATAAATATTGTTATATTTTGTTTTTAGTATAATATGAAAAATATTAAGTTTTAGTATAATAATTTTAATTTTACTAATTTCATTTAAATTTTATTAATTATTAATGTAGTTAAACATAAATTTGATTTTTAATAATCATTTTATATTTCTATTAAAAAATTTAATATTAATATATAATTATTTTTATAGTAAAAATTAATATGTAACTCAACAAATTTAAAATTAATATCATAATAAATATTTTTTGTGATATTATACATACTTTATTGAAAGCTGTCTAAATAAAAGGCTGTAAAATTTTTAGACACGTGTGACAATGAAAACTGAAAAGTCTATAAGAGATGTTATTGTACTGCCATAGGATAGAAGAGAGGCATCTTTGCTTTGTTTCTTTCTTTTTATAAGTTGGGTAAATTTTTAATAGTAAAATTAATATATATGTGTATAAAGTAATGCTTAATTTTAATAATTAAATATTAATTTGTTAATATAGTGTTTTAATTGTGTGTAAGTTTATTTGTATTAAAGGAATCACGTCATAGTAATGTAAGATATTTTGTGTTAGTTTTTTAGTACATTCCTTAGTATTAGATATTTCATATACAGAATTAGACTTTTGAAAAATATTAGATGCTGATTAAGTTTCATATTTTGACAACTAAATTAATACATTTCGTGATATACTTGGAAACAATTATTTTGCTGTTGTCCATATTGTGTTTATATTTTGGTTGGAAACATTGGTACGTGGTTTGCAATTAAGTTGTCTGTTGCACTATTCCTTATATTATTTGTAAACAATGTTTATTTTTTATATAAAAACGTTCCTTTCTGAGGACTTTTTTTTTTACATCACATAGGTTATGTAATGAAGTATACAATCAAGTAGTTAGGTTTTCATTTATGATTTTCTTCTAATTTTTCGGTTAGGATTGCTTTGCATGAATCTTGGTGATCAGTTTTATGGTTTTGCATTGTTAATGGTAACAGTAGTTTGAAAAGTTTATTTTTTATGAGAAAATGTTTGCATATTTAAGTGTTTTAATTAATCGGGCAAACAGTAGAGTCAGATGTATACTTAATGGTTTGAGAAGACCTTAACCATTTGTACTTAATTGGTTATTTTAAAAGGCAATATGATTGTATTGGAATGTTTGTTGTGATGTCCAATTAAGGCTTGGTTCAAATCTATTACTCTTATTATCTATGTGACATTAACTTTTGGATATTATATGGGCTTCATTTGAAATTTCAACATTTTATAAGTTGAAATTTCTAACATTTTATAATTTGTCTGGTATGTATTATGTGATGGAAAAATAACTTCACGTGAGTTGAAGGTTCTCTATTTTAATTTACGTTAGATTGTGCAAGTGAATTGGATGAAACTAAGCGAGTGAATCAAAACTTGAACACATGTTCGCTGATTCTTTTGGGTGTGTGTGTGAATCAAAACCTGAACACATGTTCGCTGATTCCTTTGGGTGTGTGTGTGTACACTATGTCTCTCTCTCTCTCTCTCTCTGTGTGTGTGTGTGTCTCTCTCTCTCTATGTGTGTTTGTATGTCTATGTGTGTGTTTGTGTTTCTTTGTGTATGTGTGTGTGTCTGTGTTTCTCTGTGTCTGTGTCTCTGTGTGTGTTATATGTATGTCTATCTGTGTGTGTGTGTGTGTCTATGTATATGTGTGTCTGTGTGTGTTTGTGTGTCTTTGTGTTTGTGTTTCTCTATGTTTGTGTGTGTATGTGTCCGTGTGTGCTATGTGTATGTGTATGTGTGTGTCTATGTATATGTGTGTGTTTGTGTGCATCTCTTTGTGTGTGTGTGTGTGTGTGTTTGTGTGTCAGTGTGAGCGTGTGTGTGTGTGTGTGTTTCTGTGTGTCTGTATGTCTGTTTGTGTCTGTGTGTCTGTGTGTTTATTTGTGTGTATTTGTCTTTGTGTGTGTCTGTGTGTGTCTATGTGTGTATATGTATGTGTATGTGTGTGTGTGTGTGTCTATGTGTGTAAGTTTGTCTGTGTGTGTCTGTGTGGTTGTGTGTGTGTGTTTGTGTTTGTTTGTCTATGTGTGTGTCTGTGTGTTTGTGTGTGTTTCTGTGTCTGTGTTTATGTGTGTGTCTATGTGTGTGGTTGTGTATATCTGTGTTTGTCTATCTCTGTGTGTGTGTGTCTATTTATGTGTCTGTGTGTGTTTGTCTTTCTATGTCTGTTTGTGTGTGTGTCTATATATCTATTTCTTTGTGTGTGTTTGTGTGTCTATGTTTGGGTGTCTATGTTTCCCTGTGTGTGTGTGTTTGTGTCTCTCTGTATATGTGTCTGTCTCTGTGTGTTTGTTTGTATGTGTGTGTCTGTGTGTCTGTGTGTGTATGTATGTCTGTATCTATGTGTATTATATCTCGTAATTTAATTTTAATTTTGATTAAATGAGAGGACTATATTAATATTTATGTATTTTATTTCGCCCCTTATCTTGTAATTATATAATATTATGTTTAATATTTTAAAAACTATTAAATAGGACACTAATTTAGTGTTGTTAAGTTTTTGGTTTTAGGAATTAATTAGACATGTGTTTTTTTATTCAAGTTCAATTAATGGACGTTTTTTAGGGAATCCAAAATGTGTTCTTATTAACAACATATTAATAACGATATTTAAGTTCTTTAGAAGGATTAAAAAAAAGTAAAAAGTTAATAATTCAATGAGTTAAACAATTTTACTGAACTATCTTTATTAGTCAATGAAAATTGATACAAACTGTACTAAAAGAAAAAAAATGCAATTATTATTATAATATACATATATAATTATTATATATATATATATATTTATATATAAAACAAATCAATTCTTCATATATATATATATATATATATATATATATATTGATTTATTTTATATTTGTATAATTGAATCGATTATAGGTAATTATGGTTGATTTTGTGAGAAGAGTGAATCGATTTGGTTTATTTTTACAATTTAATTTTGACTATATTTTTTATTTTTAACTTTTGTTTTTAATTTCAGAATTTTTTGTAGTTTTTATGATTTACAATTTGAGGATCAAACGAGTATTTTTATATTTGTTGCATATTTTTGCTTTATTTTTTTTTTATTTTTGCGGGTGATCTTTGAAAAAGATTATTCACAAATCAACACTTATAAATTGCTGTAAATTAATCGATCCAAATAATGTGGATATTCAGTTTTGTATCAACACCAATCGTATTTCCCTGAATCCAAAAATAACATTAAAATAATTTAAAATCGGCGATGTTGAATATACATTTACATCCATTTAAGATGTCATGTTTGTAAAATTATTAAAAACTTTTGCAAGAACACAAAGCTTTTATGATATTATAAATTAAAACTAATTAATTTGTGAGGTTAATAATTTAACTCACACTTTTCGTCGATGATATATGACGACGTGGAACCACATTTAGAAACTACACTTGGTGAATATATCGTTTTCTTTGATCTTTTTCTAGTTTCTTCTTCTTCGGTTTAGTGAATTAAAGATTCTTATTTTCGATATTGTAGGTATAATTAGGATGCGAGTTGGAAGTATGAATTTGACTATCTCATATTTATTCTCTATCTATAGATCATCTACATCACTGTTTATATATACAATAGTGTATCAAATTTTTATTTTATTTTTATCTTCTCGTGCATTCAATTCACTTCCGTACTTATTTTTATTAAATAAACTTTTTATAAAAAAAATTCAAATCAAAACAAAGTAAACACGTTATTATTAAGAATTCAGAGTAAAGACAAACATTCTAAATTTTTCGTCATTCATGAAATTATAATAATTAAATATTCTCATGTGAAAATAATAATCAATAAATAAAATTATTAAAAAGAAGACTATATGTAGTTTGAAGTATTCTTAAATATTATTTGATTAAAATTGAAGTTTATATTTCTTAAAATATAATATAATATAATGAAATTGAATTTTATATATATATATATATATATATATATATATATATATATATATATATATATATATATATATATATAATATGAAGACTAATGAGAGAAAAGTATTTTATAGATCTATGTGAACTTTCTAAATATTAAATAAGTAAAGTACAAAATTAACGGAAAACAAAAAGTTGTGACAAAAGAAAAAATAAAAATTTTCCAAATGAAAAGCAATCAAGAAAATTAGTGAATATAAATTGTTTATCTTACCTGATAAATTATGCATACTTTAGTAATTTAAAATTAAAATTAATATAGAAATGGATATGAAAATAAAAATAAGATAAATATATACATTTTCATCAAATTTTCAATTTAAAAAATAATTATTATTCGTATGTGATCAATACATAATTTTTTTTATTAAAAGTAATAAAACAAGTTCACACAATAAGTACAAACATATTTTTGCGGCAACTAAACGAGTTTTTTTTATTTATTATAAAACTGAATATAAATTTTTCACAACATCAATTCTGTAAATATATTGTTGTAATCAATATATAAAGGATAAATTATGAAGTATTGAATTAAAAGAATAATTTAATGCGAGTTTGATTCTGCATCAAATTAAAGTAAAATTAATTAAAATTGATTTTTTAATACAAAATCAGTTTGATTTCTAAAATTAATTAAAATATAAAAAAAATTTATGTTAAATAAGAAATAATTAATTCTTATTTATGATGTCCGATGTTGAACCAAAGTTACCCTTAATTTTCATATTTGCTTTTCAACTTTATGGCCATTTTTCGCGTTCAATACGTCAGCGTGAAACTAAAGCAATAGGCGAATTGGCTCCAATTTTATGTCTTCGTGCTTGAAACTTTCAACTTAATACTTAATATTCTTTAACTTAACTATATTTATATTTATTATTGAAAAGATTTTCATCATTAGTAATCCATAAGTTGCACTCAAAATTAACCAGGGACAATAGCATTAGTTTAGCAATTATTTGCTATTGTTTTTATTTTCTAAACATATATTATTATATTTATGTTTAATATTTTAGTTGGTAAAAGAGTTTGAAATTTATTAATTAGGTATCCACACTAAAGAAATCCTTAATCTTCCATAATTTGTTAATAGGGTTGTTAAAAGAATAAAACTGTTCCAACTTTTGTTATTTCTATCAAACATAAACTAATTTTCAGACATTCAATAGCAAAAATTGATAAAAAATTAAGGATGCAAATCACAAGAATGGTTCAAGAACCTGATTAATCTTTTTTGTTTTTATAGTTGAAAGATGATCACCGTAATTGGTTAATATTGAAATTGATAAATGTTGATTAATCCTTTATTATAATAGTATTGTTTGATGTGATAAGGATGGAGCATTGGATGGTGCGAAAACAAAAGCCGAGCGAAGATTTTTCCACACGGCGCTTTTGGGTTCATACCGACCCTGCCCTTGGTCAAACCAAAACATTACCCTTCCTTCTCTCCCTTTCTTCAGGGGATCAGCATGACTCACAATTTACTATTTCATGTATTCTTATATATTTAAGATGGTCAGAGAAAATGTCAAAGAAACTTCGTGTAATCTTGATCAAGTGTTTATAACTGATGTTAAAACAAGAATATGTTTTATTATCACATTATAAAAGATGTAATGCTTTGTCTCATAATGATAAATGTCTGATGACAACAAATACAAAATAACTTACATATGTTATTGATAAAGTATTAAATTCGGTACAAATTAACTTAACTCAATGTTCGATCTACTTACTTAGTTTAAATTTTGTCTCCGATAGATTAGGTTCGACTTTTGTTCTTGATAGACTTTCAGTTCAGACGACTTGTCTTGACCTTCGACTATAGTTGGTTAGTCTTGACCCTCGACTCAAGGTGATTTAGTTGGAATATAAACTTAGGCTGACTCGAATCAACTATGGCACAGGTTCACTAAGCACTACATTTTGCCCAAACTGACTCTCTTCAACATTTGGATTGGGCCGACTTGGCCCAAACATTGGCCTAAGCCAACTTGGCTTGACCTTTGATAGGAATCAAAAGGCTTGACCTTTGTCCTAACCTTACATGTCTCAAATTTCGTCCCAGGCTGGTCCATCTCAACCTTTGATTCTTGATGGCTTGGATCTAGGAGTGGCAATGTGGGTTTGGTCCGGTAAGTTGGCCAGTTGGCCCTTAAGCTTACCAAAAAACGTGGGGCGGACTAAGATATTGATCTCGTTCGCCTGTAAAGACCTAGCCCACATAACCTGCAACCCGCACGGGCTGGCCTGTGACCCACATAAAAAAAACTTGCACTTGTGTATGTTGGTTACTTTCCTTTTGGATTTCTATATAAATGTTACAAATTCTTGTATGAGTGGAAAAAAGTGCTATGTATTTTTGAATGTGCTAAAATTTGAAGAATACATTATGTATGTCAAAGTACAAATACGAATATAATAGAAATGTTGAATTATCAATTTATCATCCAAGTCCTCACTAATGCAAGGCAGGCTAAACTTTTTATCCTAAACGAGCCGACCCAACCCACATTGTCACCCCTACCTGAATCGACCTTTGATCCAAACGACCTAAACTGGTCCGTCTCGGCCTTCGGTCTCAAATAACCTAGACCAGCCTATCTTGACCTTCAACCCTAAATGGCCCAAACTGGCTCGTTTCTAACTTCGACCCAAAACAATATGGGTCAACCCACCTTGACCTTCAACCCAAATCAGCCTGTCCCGTGTTGGCCCGTCTTGACCTTTTTCCTAGGTCGGCCTGTATCAACCTTGTGCTTATACTTGCTATTGTCAACCTTCGACTTGGGCTAACCTTCAATTGGGGTCGACACGTGTCGACCTTTGATCAGATTGACAAGGCTCGACCATCGTCTCAAACTGGCTCGACCTTTAGCCTTAGACGACCTGAGCTGACCCATCTCGACCTTTTGATTGGGTTGGCTTATGTCGACCTTTGACTTACGATAACTAGTATGGATCTTGGGATTGGGATGAACCGACCTTCGACATAGCTTGTCTATCTCAACACATGAACCAGGCCAACTTGTCTCAACCTTCACCTTGGATCTTCCCGTTTTTACCTTCAACTAGGTTGACCTTATCTCGACCTTCACCCCTAATTAGCTCTTATTGACCTTCAACCTAGGCCAACACGTTTAACTTTGAACCAAGTCAGCTCATCTTGACCTTTTGCTCGGACTATGCCTGTCTCAACCTTTTAACTAGATTGGTTTGTGTCAATCTTCGACCTAAGTTGCCAATGTCAACCTGTTGCCTTGGTTGACGTGTCTCCACCCATGACTCAAGCTGAATCATCTTGACCTTCGATCAAGACAAACTCATCTTGACCTTCAACCAGGGTCGACTTGGCTTGATTGTGCACCTAGGCTGACTTGACTCTAATATGGGTATGAGTGACTTGGCTCGTCTATTGGCTGGATTGACTATGACTAACCTTTTCCCTAAGTCGACTTAATTCAACCTTTGACCTAATACTTGGCCTAATCTTTGGCCTGATTGAACTCAAGTCAACCTTCATACCTGCTTATTTAGCTCGACTTTCGACCTAGGTCGACTAGGATCGACCTTTGCCCTATATGAACCTTTAGGTCAGATGACTCGTCTTGACCTTTGACCTAGGGCGATTCAACTTGGATATGGGCTCAGACTGACTCGAATTGACTATTGACATGGGCTGACTTGACTCCACATTTAGTTCAAACTGTCTGGATTTGACTTCGATAACCGTTGATTGAAGTTGAAAGTGTTGTATTTAGGAGTTAATTGAAGTCTTATAGATGAGATAAAAGTAATTTGATTGCGGCCTGATCATAACTCTTGCTAATTATTAGAACATTCATTCAAATAGAATTATGCATTCAATGGTACATGGTGAGGATTTAATGCAACCCTCAACGTATATGAGAATAAATGGAGTTGAAGAACGAAGAACTTCTCTTTGTATCACAACAATTGTAAAAGGATTTAGTACTACTTTTTATTCTACCTCTCTCTATATATAAAAAATATCTTCAAAGAAGAAAACTGACAAACTTACAAAGTTATGCATAATTTTAATGTTAATATCTTAACCGCAAACATAGCTCGTTGATAAACCATTATTGTGTTCTTTAGTTTAGTAACCAAGTGTCTTAACTGGGAGTGATTATGTTCTAAAGAGTATTTAACTATTTAGCCAAGAGTGATTGCATTATAAACAATACTTAATCTTAACATAAGTCAATGCACTTCAAATAATATTAGGTTGTTTAACTAGAAGAGGTCATATTACAAACAATACTTAGTCTTAGTTAGGACTGACTATGTTTCAAATAGTACTCGGTTGTTTAGTCAAGAATGATTGTCTTCCAAATAATAGTCAATTGTTTGATCAAAAGTGATTGTGTTTCAAATAATACAATGTTGTTTAGTCAAGAGTGATTGATATCCAAAAAATACTCATATTTTATTTGCAATGATAGTCTGAATAGAAATTTATTAAGAACTAGACTTAGTGTTAGTTAACCGATAAATTGATATAAATATATCAAACACAAAATATCTCTTTACATTAAACACTTTTTGATAGCATGTTATTGAATTGTCTCCCAACTTTAAAGAAAGAAAGTCTTTTTAATTAAGTTTACAAAAATATATTGATAGTAAATTTATCCACTTAAAATAACTTTTGACGGTTTGAATTAAATATTAATCTTACTATAATTATACAAACTTTTAACATACAATTTAATCTTTTATTCTTGTCTATTATATATTTTTTTCCACAAAAATACATACAAGATTTAACATATTTTTAATATTAGTCTGCTTTAAAAAAGTAACCATACTTTTGAAACTATAATTATGACATAGAGATGACACAAATACTCATACCCGTGGATATTCACAAGTAAAATCTATCATGAATAATAAATGGATTCATGGTACTCACGGACAACGAGTGCCAGATAAATTAGTATTTGCCCATTAATGAGTTAGGGATAAGTATTATAATATCACGCAAGTATCAAAACCGAGACTCCACACGAGGAGTATATGAATTCTCTAGCTAAAGAAAACTGGGTTTGATTCTAAGTTGATTATGTGGAATATATTGGTTTATTTTTACACTATTTGTGGTTGGTTGAACCACACACGGTGTTTTTGATGGAATGTATGGGTGTTTTTACTTGTGTTTGATGAAATGTATGTTACGAGTGTTTTACTTGGACCATAATGATTGATGTGTATTCATGGAACAATTTTAATGAATCTTTAGGTTTACTATTTCATGAATGCATTGTTCCCTTTTATAATTTTTGTTGTTTAAATCTTATTTGGATTTCATTTTAAAAATCTATAAAATATTCTTTAAATATCTGTGGATTTAAAAGAGCTTGTGGGTATTTTCTAAAATGATATCTGTAACATCTCATTTTAGCAGCTTAAAACTAATAAAATAGAATGCCTCATTATAATATTCAAAACATGTAATCCAATGTATAAAGTATATTAATACAGTCTTACAAAAGATAATATTATAAAAATATATCATCTATACATTTAAACTAAACCAACAAGCAAACTCTATACAAAACTAACTACTTACTAAAATTCCTCGAGATCTTCCATTACACTAATTGATAGCTCCTCATCCACCAGAGGTGCCTCTACACCTGCAACTTCATATGCTCCCACCAAATAGGTGATCATCACAAAAGAAGAGACGAACAACATAAGAAGACACAAAACACACAATAAGGTAAGCTAGTTTACACAAGAAATATTCATACATATATTGATATCATGCCAAAAACCTACAAACATGGTATATAACATATTTATATCTATAATCACACAAGCAGTTGACACTAAACTCAATTATCCGAATACATGCAACTAACATCGAATCCCCTGATGGCCTATGTAACATCCCAACCGGATATTACAAATTTAAATAATAAAATAAAGAAATAATAAATAAACTTCATTTATTGAAATATCATTTCCCAAAAATGCCGGAAATTTAAAAACTTTATTACGTCTTTATGAAATACCTCAAATCCATAATTATATAAAACTCAATTATATAATTAGAGTCTAATAATATGAAAGTTTACAAATCAATTAAAACCTATAAACTTAAAAACATCGGATAAATCTTTTCTCCCAGACTAGGCCCGCTCCAACTTTATGCCTCACTAGATCCACATGCAACATCATTTGCTCCCATGTACCACGTACACGATCATCACCAAACACAAGCAGATAGGGTGAGATAACAATGAAACAATCATACATATAAAACACACATACACACACACGCACACACACACACACACACACACACACACACACACACACACACACACATATATATATATATATATATATATATATATATATATATATATATCAATATAAGCACACCAAAGGAATTCCATCCTTTGATTTCATGTCATATGGCCAACACCATGTTACATGTCTTCTACGTCTTTTGACGAATACCTCAAGATGTCTTGATGCCACACCTACCAACCACAACTAGTGTAACACGTGCAGGAAACCATGCAACGGACCACACTTCGTAACGCCAGGTGGAGTTCCCAATACGAATAACCTTCGTAACGTCCCAAGACTACCAAACTCGTCAGATTGATACTGAGGAGGGCAATCTCAGTGGACCCATCCGTACGTGCCACAACACACACACACTCACACCGACAACACTCGCCAACCCGAGCCACAACTCAAGAGTTCCTCGTGTTCATCCGCCATCCCGAGCCACAACTCAAGAGATGCCATTCCGAGCCACAACTTAAGGAATGCCACGTGCTTAACCCTTATCCCGAGCCACAACTCAAGGGATACATTCTGAGCCACAACTCAAGGAACAACATGCCGACCTTTGAGATATCATCAAAGCCTTGTAGACCACACACATCCAAAGCAAGCAAAACATAGGCCTGATCTATGCGTTATCGTTGGGCAAAACACGCCTCTGAACCGCCTGGCGGAATCATCCTCACCGCCAGGCGCCACTCTGTTCCAGAGCCCACTCTTTTTGTAGCTATCGCCTGACGGATTCAATTTTACCGTCAGGCGCTATACCAATACAATGTAAGGTACTGATTTTTCACAGCCTGTTGAGTTTCTTACACACCATTCATTACCTCATCACTTATCATAACCCAGATACTTAGCTAACTATGGCTATCACTGCCTACAATTATCATATCTTGTCCCAGTTGCTTTCCATTAGCTTTAGGTTGTCCCAAGTATACCAGCTCATACATTCATCCTTATCAACTCTAATGACCAATAGTATACCCTTTCCCAAATCCTTAATATAAACCTAATTTGTCATTATTCAGTTATTCTTTTCAAGCTCATGCCAGCCTATTCGACACTTAGACACATTAGTTACATCCTTGGCCAATTAGGCACCTAATAGTAATCAAAACTCTTATCTTTTCCTTAATTTTCCTTTTTAATTTGGATCTTAATTGTGGTTAATGGCCAAAAACGAAAATTGGCATTAACCTTAGCTTAATGGTCATTCAATAACTATTTCATGATCATTTACGCAGTCCCCAAAAAGAAAATTAGCAAAAAGAGAGTTTAATTTTGGGCCTACCAAGATTTGAACACATAACCATGCCAATGTCAACTTAATGCACAACCATTCAACCTATTCATGTTTCATGATAATTTCTATAAATATAGGATTATATTATCACTTATCATGATCCAACACATTATTAAAATAGTAATAAATTAAATAATACATAATTGGTATATGTAGGACTTGAACCTAAGTCCTCTCAACACCACAAAGTACTCACTTATTTGTGCTAGTACTTTTCCACATCACAACAACCAACATTAAATGTCATAAAGGCTCTCACTACCCGCATTTATTAATTAATCATTTATTTAATTAATTTAAATTTAGCGGATCTTATAGCCTGCACATGCGGTGGTTCCCAAACTCTATAGAGTTTGGCCTTAAGGGGTTATCACCCAACCACTCACAAGGTAAATTCCCTTTGTGTACAAGACTTGATCAAGTATAGTGGCTAGGACATCCTTCTTCTCTTCACCACATAACCCGCTTCATTCTACTTGAGTGTGAATGTTTATTAGAGAAAGGATATAAACCAAAATGAATCCTTATGTCAATGTATACACTAAAATAACACCACTTAGAAGTCCTCCTTCATACTCTTTCATCAACAACACAGCTTATGCTCATAACCATATATTCAATTCAATTTATAGCAATAAAGACTATAGAATTCAGTTCAAGCATACACAAAATGTCCAAAGTAACCAAAACAACAAAAACAAGAAAACAAGGCAAACGACCTCATATATAAAGTATATCCAAACAATGAAAACCATTCTCTAACCACATACTCCAAAACAAAGATCCCACTGGTCAAAGTGAATATTCATGTGTCTATGATTAGTTGTCAAAATTTCAGCTTGATTTGACGGTTAATGAAGCAAGAATCTCCATTTTGCCAAGAGGACGCAATGTTGAAAATTTGGGTAGCGCCCAAACACCAGAAAGTGGCACCCAACACTGATCAATTCGTAAAAACTAGTGCTCAGTGTTGCCATGGTGAGGCTTAGCGTCAATCAGCTCGTAAAAACTAGCGCTTAACGTTGTCATGGTGAGGCTCAACGTTGTATCAGATATCAACAATCTCAATTTAAGGTTATTTGGAAATAAGGACTTGTTTCATAACTCAAATTGGTACTCCTCCTTTGGGTATTGGTCTAAGATAGTCGTTAAATCATAGGAGTTGGTACCAATTTGATCAATGACTCAAATCCTACCTTTTCCCAAATTTCTTCATAATCAATCAACCAATCAAACAAGACTGATTAAACAATTTACATACTAAAATCACTCATACAATTAATGATAATTAGCAAACTGAATCAATCACAAACATGCCAATATCAATCATCATACTAGATTACAACCATCATACATGCTATATTAAAATTCATCAATGACAATTAATCTTGTTTCTTAATTTAAAAGCATCAACATGCAACCATCAATTTTTGCCATAGACAACAAATAGCTTTCCTTACTTGACAAACTGCACAAACAACCCTAAGACAACTCAACACCTTTAGCTTAACAGGATGCTCTATCTACACATAGACACATCACAAAGGTAATTAGTTGATCAACAAAGAGTCATATTGATAACTTAAATGACATATGCAACCAAAAGAAAGATGGCATGCAAGCCAAAATAGAGATGACCCACAAAAAAATAAGCAAAAGTTTAACTTACATGGATGAAGAAACTGATCGGACAGAAAGGAAGAGTTCGCCAAGAGAATCATCCTTGTGGTCTTTGATATTAAAAAATAGTAAAACTCGTTTAAAATAATTTTTTTTATACTAAAACTTTTTAATATTAAAATAATCGAGTCTTATTATATTTAAACCAATATCACTTTTAAAATCCTATTTTCTACAAAATGAGTAAAAAGATGAATTTTTTAGTATGAGATTGATAACTTATATGCTCGTTATCATCTTAAACGTACTCACATATTAAGAATTAAATTTTATAAAACTTTTTCATTAACATATATTTTCTCAAAAATAAATACACGATTTAAAATATATTTAATATTGGAGTTTTTTTAAATAAACCAAACTATAATTCTAGCTTACTCACATCTTAAGAATTAAATTTTATAAAAAAATTTCATTAAAATATATTTTCTCAAAAATAAATACAAGATTTAACATATATTTAATATTAGAGTTTTTTTAAAATAAACCAAACTATAATTCTAGCTTACTCACATCTTAAGAATTAAATTTAATAAAAATTTTTCATTAAAATATATTAACATGATATAAAGTTTAAATATTATAAAAATAAAAAATAATTTTTATCTTTAAAATAGTTATATTCTGATAAATTTAAAGAAAAGTATTATTAAAAATAAATTTTTAAAAAAGTCTTGCGTTGAACAGAAATACTATGAAAATTAAAAAAAAGAAAAACAGAAATACTATGAAAATTAAAAAAAAGAAAAAGTTATGTGATATATATAACTGAAGACCCTTTTACATAGGTAAACTTGTATATATAAATTAGTGTACTGAGTTCATCATTTGATCTCAACCTTGTAATAATTGCTGGATAACTCTCTAGGCAAAAGAAAAACCAGCAACCTTTTTCTGTTTCAATATTTGTCTTCAACTCCTTGTAATTTCTTCGCACCTACTTTTCTTAGGAAGATAAAAGAGAATGAGTGAATAAAAGATGAAATTCTGGTGACAGAAAAAAAAATGAGAGAAATAATTTAAAAAAATAATATAATTTACTCCATTATTTTTCGTATATTTTATTTATTTATTTTTCTTTAACGAAATATTTTTAATTTGCATTCTATTTTAATTTAATTAATGTTAATTTTTATAAATTTAAATATTTATAATTGAGTTTCTATTATATTTTTTTTTTATTATTCAAAATTTTTATATATTTTAGATAGTATTTGTCATTTAATTTTTTCATTAAATAGATAATATGACTATTATTTTTATACGTAATAAATAAAATAACCGTCACATTAACCTAATTAACAAAAAGATTTAAATTAATAATATAAAATTTGAGTACATAATAAATAAAAAATTAATTAAAAATATAAAAATTTATGAAAAAAGTTTAAACTATATAAATATATTCCCACTTTTGATATTTAAATTCATTTTACTTTACTTTCTCCACTGACATCCTAAAGCATCTATTTACAATCTCTAATAATTTTCAGGGTTTTGATCGGAATACAACTAAACCTCTATTTTTAACAAAAGGAGAAAAATATTTAAATTCACTGCATATTTTGAAGTCCACATTTTACAGGTTAAATAGTTGACTGTATGAACGACAAATATTTGTGAAAAAACTTAAGCAATCATAAAACAAAGAATATTTTTAAGGTGGTCCATCCTGCATCAGTCGATAGTTAAATCACCATTCCCCTTTTAAAATCTACCTGCCTCTCTGGTTTTGACTCTAGCCAAACCAAGACTTTTCCAAACTTTAACGTGCCCTTTAATTCTTAACATTACACAATTTTCAACAGAACACAAGTAGTTAAGGTTTGCCAAAACAAACACGTAACCACACTTGTTTAGATTCATATCCCACTTCAAACAATGATTTCAATAATTTTATTTTCTTAACCACAGCACTGAGGGGTACCATCATCATCATCATCATCATGATCATCATGCAGGGATCAAAATAAAAGAACACAAATTACAGCTCAAAATTAAAAAAAAAGTGTTTTTCTTATTCATGAATCTGCCATATTTCATGGAAAATGTTACAAATCAACTACTCAAATAATAATATCCGACAAGATAGAACCTTTCAGTACTTCTTGAGATGCAATGCAAAGCTCAAAAATCCCCTTTTTCCAATTTCTTCTATTTCAACGGATATATATCAGCAAGCATTTGAAAAAGTAAGCGCGTGTGTTGCAGTGTCTGAAAGGAAGCGTGGTATGGATGAGAGTGTTCTGAGAAGGGCACACCTAGATGGCAGGGCCATAAATAAAAGTCCAAGCTTTTTAATTTGCAACGCAGTATATTTGTCAGATCTAAAAATAACAGAGGAGATGAAAATGTTGGTAAGGTGGCAATAATGGAAGTTATAATAGAATTAATAAGGAAGAAGAAATAAAGAGCATGGTACCAAACTCAACCGTTTATAATAAGTGGCATGTAATTCTTTTGTAGGTGTCCACATAGTCTTCCCATTGAAGTAAAGTTGGTTGAAGTTGTCCACATTGAGTGAGAAAGTGGCCAACCAAGCCCTTCTTTCTCCTTCTCTCATCATCATGCATCATGGAACCAAAAGAAAAATTATAATTATAAGTCCCACAAAACAAAGAAAATTATAAATCCCACAAAAGGTGAAAGGTGGCTGGAGGAAAAGTAAGTAACTTCACACAGCCTAAGAGAATTGGATTCTGAGCTCTAGAGAGAGAGAGAGAGATATTTGAGGCAAGGAGGAAGAATCATGTGGTGCTGGAAAGGGGAGGGAGGCTAGAAAAAAAGAGGTTGAGAGAGGGTACCCTCTTTTCTTTGCACTCTTCTGTGCCTGTTACACCACTTTTCTTCTCTAGCAACCTCTGCCAACAAAAAACAAGGTATCTTCTCTATGATCCTTGTGTTTTGTGTTTTTGTTTTATTAATGTATTTTCAAGATTTTGCTTTTGAGGTTGTGATAAATCTGTTAGTTATTATGGTTATCTCATAAATCTTAAGGGCATCCACTTCTCTGACTTATGATTCTTCCTTTTGCTTCTTAATTTTCATCAACATGGCACTAACTGACCTCGCCTCGGGATCCTCCTAACATAATCTACACTACCGAGTTTGTCAGAAGCCTATGTTTTCTCGTTTTTCTTGAAACTGTAGGAGAACAACTCGTTTCCTCTCTGTCATGTTCACAACTTGGTCTTTCTTTCTTCTTCTTCTTCTTCTTTTTCTGAATTGACTAAGCTTCCATTTCACAGATCATGTAGGATTTTCTTTCTTCTCGATTTTCCTTGATTCCTAGAACAGAATTCTCTTTCCTCTTTCTTTTTTGGTGTTTAATTTTGACAATTCAGCTTTCTTTATACGTTTGCTTTCATTTTTCAGTTGAAAGTTTCCTTCTTTTTCTTAATTTAGATTATAGTGATATGAACTCATGTCCTCATCATATGCTCCATACTCTTTCTGTGTACCTTTAATGATATAGTCGTGTACCCTTAGATTGGTGTGTTTATTGATATGAGTGTCCAATTAAAACCTATACCGTTTACTTCTTCTTCTGTCCTCTGCATAAAGGGGGTTATTCTCTTGGGTGAATGAAGTTTTTTTTTTTTCATTTAATTTCATATGCTGTTTATTCATTCAATTATCTGTTGGCCATGAACAGCCTGAAAATAAATTAGAGATGCTGTTTCCTTGCTGGGGATCCTTCTGGTAAGCTTTACTCTCTAAAGAGAAACATAGTATGTACCAAAGTTATAATAAAAAAAGATGCTATTACCTTCCCCTATATAGATTGCTATATATAGCCTTAGATAGTGTTGTCACAGCAGAATGAATTATGTGTGTTTATAGATGAATGAATCTCTTTGTAATCTTGTATGCTAGTCCATATTTATTATGTCTTATGTCTCTTCTCTTTTTGTTACATGCACCTACTTGAATGGTTTTGATCTTAGAAGTTCTGAATTCATTATATATTTGAAGCTAGCTGAAAATTTATTGCATCTATAATAGCACCAGCATGCACATGACGTGATCTTTTTGCCTTCATTTTCTGCTACAGGAAGAGACAGTAATGCTACTGACATGGGAAAGAAAGGGAGTTGGTTTTCTGCAATCAAAAGGGTTTTCACTCACCACTCCAAGGGGAAGGTAAGTAACATATGTGAAATGCTTGATTGAATTTTGTATGCTGTTCTTGGTTGTTGCTATATATGGTTTTCTTTTGGTATCCCCATAGATGACAAAAAGATTAGCCATTTGTGACTGGAATTACAGTGAATGATTTTGCAGTTAGTGACACTGAATTGTGAAGGAAAAATATATTCCAAGTCAGTTATAGCAGCAGTGTTGTTAGCAATATATCTAACCATGTTGTGTAATGCAGCAGGATGCGGATAACAAAGGCACAAAAGAAAAGAAGAAAAGTGTAGGAAAAGTAAAGCATGGAGAGACAAATTCATTCATCCCCCTCTTCAGAGAGCCAAGTAGTATTGAGAAAATCTTTGGGGACTTTGAAAGGGAGCAACAACTACTGGGGTTAAGGCCAGTCACTCCTCCTGAGAGACCCAAAACTCCACCATATGTCCCTCCAAGAGCACCTTCTCCTAGGCCTCCTTCTCCAAGGCCTCCATCTCCAAGGGCTGCTTCTCCCAGGGCTTCTTCCCCGCGAGTTACCTCTCCCAAAGCTGCATCTTTCCGGAATTCTCATCACCACAAGGAGGTTGTCTACAGACCAGAACCAACTTTGAGGCATCAGAATGCCTCAGCTACTAAGATCCAGGCTGTTTACAGAGGTTATATGGTAAGCCTTCATGTGTTCTGAATGCCATAACTAGAATTTTATGTGTGTCTCCTTAGGTTCATGTTTAGGAATTAAAGTAGAAAGACCGGTAACAAATCAAATATGAAAACGTTTTGTTATAACTTGTTGTTCTTGATGCATTCCACCTTAACAAAAAGTTAGGCTTTTGATAATGTGTATCTCCAAAGCATTTAATACTTTGTGAAAGAAAGATGAACCTTGTAACACGTTAATGCAATGCAGGCAAGGAGGAGTTTTAGAGCACTGAAGGGTCTGGTGAGGCTCCAAGGAGTAGTGAGAGGACAGAATGTGAAGAGACAGACAGTAAACGCGATGAAACACATGCAACTGTTAGTGCGAGTTCAATCTCAGATTCAGTCTCGAAGGATCCAGATGTTGGAAAACCAGGCACGATATCAAGCTGAGTTCAAGAATGATAAGGATGCAGCCAGTATCTTGGGCAAACTCACTGTAAGCCTTTCTAACTTGAGCATGCAATTGTTCTGAGAACATGGATAAATGAATGTAGCTTGTGTTCATAAAGAAAAAGTTCAACTGCTAACTGCTGAGTAACAGGAAATAACTATGTCTTGAGTATCAAGATCAAGAACTCCTGTTTGCTCAACCCATTATAGATGTCAGCTACTTTTTGCTAATTTATGCACTTCAATATTAAAAGGCCAAATGCCCTTCACTTTGTAGGGTTGCCTTAATGGCAAAGTTGTGTGTTTGTTTTTTGTCTTTTACACTGTGTACACAATAGTAGGTAGCTCTCTTTTCCTTTACCCTTTCCCAAGTGAAAGTGGGATTTTATTCCAATCCTTGCAATGTACTTTACCAGCTATTGTTAGGCCTCCTAACATCTTCAAATTTAATGACTAGCTGAGCCATTTGGTTGGTAACACTATTATGTCCTAATTCCTTTGTAACCAAGTAAAGTTTTTAAAAATGTAAAGTTCTTGGTGGCATATTATAGCTGTTGCAAACTTCCTAATCCTAGGAGCAAACAATCTCAAGTTATGAAGTCAGTGACTTAGTAAGATTTTAATCACTATAACTTGAAAATATGTGGAGGATTCTAATGTAGTATATACCTTTTATTTAAAAATGTGTGCTTGCATGTATTTCCAATTTCATTTTTATGTAAATCAAATAAAGTGATTTTAATGATTTGGAATTTTGGGTGTAGTCTGAAGCAGGTAATGAAGAGTGGGATGATAGCTTACTGACCAAAGAGGAAGTAGAGGCAAGGTTGCAGAGGAAGGTAGAAGCAATCATCAAAAGAGAAAGAGCAATGGCATTTGCATATTCACATCAGGTACTCACAATCACAACCTACACCTTCCATTTATGCTTTGATATTTTTATTTCCTTGAAAGTAAAAGGAGTGTTAATTCTTCAAACAAAAAAGCACTTTGTGCATTGCTTCTATATTTTTTCTTTGTCCAATTTTGAGTGGGATCACATTAGTTGCTTAATTCTTCAAAAATAGCACGCATGTTTGGAAACTTAGGTAGTAAGAAATCACATTTGAGATGAGAGTTATAACTATTAGTTTCTTAAAATCATATCCGAGACTTGGAACCAAATACACTTACCTTGTGTTTGGATAAGGAATTTTAACAATTCCAAAAAATTGAAATATATAGTACTTGAATTACTTACCATTGAAGTTTGCTCATTTCTTAAATAGTTGGTTTGGATCTAGTAATTGAAATATATTGAATTTAGTATTTCTTGTTTGGATAAAACAAATTCTATTTTAAAAATATTTTGCTCAACCTTTGGATCGGTCTGATTCGGCTCGATCTTCGGCCTGGGTTGGCTCATCTAGACCTTCTGCTCAAGTCAACTCATCTAGACCTTCGGTTTTTGGACTTGTGCACTTTTTTTATACTCTTCGGCTTTGTCTTTGGAATGACAAAATCTCTGTATGTTATAACTTTGTTGATTCTGTCAAACAGCTATGGAAAGCAACTCCAAAATCAACTCACACCCCAGTGGTAGATGGAAGATCAGGTGGACTTCCTTGGTGGTGGAACTGGTTGGAAAGACAAGCACCTGCAGCAGCAGCAGCAACTCCACAAGAAAAACTAGTGCTGAAGAATTTTCAACTCACACCTCCAAGACCATACTCAGAGCAAAAAACCAGTCCAAGACCCGGGTCCAGCTCTCAAAGACCACAACAGCCTCATTTTGCTTTTGATAACATGGACACTCCCACACCAAAGTCCACAAAATCAACCATAGTCACATCTTCAAAACCGGTACGAACACCGCCATATAGAACTCCTCAGGCAAACTCTTCAGGCTCTGGCTCTAAATTTGTGAGACCAAGGGGTGTGGGATCCAATTCACCCTTTGATGTGCCACTGAAGGATGATGAGAGTCTCACAAGCTGCCCCCCATTTTCAGTGCCAAACTACATGGCTCCAACCCTCTCTGCCAAGGCCAAAGTACGTGCTAGTAGTAATCCTAGAGAAAGGCTTGGTGGAACTCCAACAAGTACTGATTCTAAGAGAAGACTCTCATTCCCATTGTCACAAGGAATAGGGTCTTTCAAGTGGTCTAAAGGGTTCTCTAGCAAGGATCAAAGGGTGCCAGATAAGTTTCAGACACTTGAATCTATAGGAAACGTGAGTGTGGATTCAACACTGTCTTTGCCCGCAAGGGTGGGAAGAAAGCCTTTTACAAGATTTGTGTGATTTTTATTTTTTGTTTTATTCTTTTTTAACCATTTTATTTTGTCCATGTTGGTGGTGTTATCAGTTACATTATGATTATGATTTGAGTGTATTGGTGATAGTTTGATGACAGGTATACCCGTTGTAAACTAATAAAAACATAATAGGAAACCATGGTTTGGTAACTTTAATTGGAATTGGAGTTTTCTTGTCTGGTTTTCTCTTTTGTTGTTGGGTGCAGCTGAAAGCAAACAACAAAGACTATAATTAAATACTATTAACAAAGAAATAGGTTCAGAGCATCTGCCAGAAGAGGCTGATGAAGATCCAACGGAGGAGAATCAATCCTATTTGAAACTCTCCTCGTTAGCATTCAATTTCTTGGACCTAGAATTTCATCTACTAGTTTTAATTTTTTTTTTATCAAGCATTCCTAACTGATGATGAATATAACAATTCATATTTTAACATGTGTGTCAGACTCATACATTTTGTTCAACTCACTGAACTAGACTCTTGGTATGTTTGTCCATTTATATGCAAACTTGCATGTTGATCTATTTAAAGACATTAATATATTCCAGTTTTTATTATTATTTTTAAACGAGTATTATAATATTAATATAAAAGATAATGTTGGAACATCATCGATAGAAGCCAAAAACAGCTCATGGGAGAAATAGATGCAGCCAAATGATATTAGGTAAGCAACAGAGACAAAGATGGTGATACATGTGGAGGCAGATTAACAGTGTTCACGTGGGCTAAGGAAAAATTTGAACAAAGTGGTTCAGGTCTCTGCAATCGAAGACAATGAGTGATAATTCTGGACCACGCTGGATACTCCTGAAGCTATTAACTAGACACAAGAATTCAGATTCGATATCAGCAAAGGTTGCGAAATCATAAGGTTCATAGCAAAGGTGGTTTGCGTAATATGAGGAGGCAGGGACAACAATTTTTTAAAACTGTACCTTATTTTGAAGTGTAGGGAATCTTGATCCCTACCCGCGTGTTTCATGATTATAATAGGTTAAACTAAGAATCACATGTTCAACAAATAGAGGTTAAGACAACAATTATAATATTTAAAATTTTCAAAGTTAAAATCCCTCTGTGTTTTTTTTTTTTTTTTCCTAATGGGTTTCTCAAATTCATGCACTTCATAAACAAATTCATCTCATCACCAACTTGACCTGAAATATTTGGATTTCGATATATTAAGAGCATATCCCCAAAATGATAAATGATGATATCTTCACGTATACTTAATAATTAATCATATCTTATATTTGATTATCATTTCAACCTTTATTCATCGACCCATGAAACCCATAATTATAGCATACCATCAAAGGAGTATTCACTCTATTTCTTTTCATCATTCTCTATACTATCACATACAATATCTTATAATTCTTATTGATTTGAGCTTCAAATAATCTTCTGCTGGTGGATCTCCTCCTAATGTTCCTCACAAACTCAATCCTTTCACCCTTGGAAGCCCTTCGTTCAAATTTGGTAAGAATATTTGGAGTCCACCGTGAAATCCGGGTAATAATCTTCCTCAACCATGTTGCATATGGTGATTGCTCAAAGTCAGACTTAAACATGAATGTCATCATACCAAGAGATGGATCCTATATCTTCAACAGTGTTAAGACTCACATAGAGATACTCTTCCAAAAAGAAAAGGAGAACCTTCAATAGAGAGTAACAAGTATGCAGAAAAAAATTGATAAAGACTTGGAGCTTTTACGAACTCAACATTGTGAAGAGTTTCAAGATCTAAATAGAAGGTTCAACACTTTTGATAGAGATCGATCCATTCAAAAGAGCTATACCTAAACCTCCATTGGATGAGGCCATGCAAGCCAACCTTATTCGTTTTCATCCTTTCACTTTAGAGTTCACAAATATCTAGATGCCTCTTAGATAGTGTCAATATTCTGACTTCATGCCCATTGATAAATTGTTAGGGTCAATTACCAATTTCCTATTTATAAACTCTCGGTAGGTCTATTAAGGAGAGAATTCATTAGGGATAGATTATATAAATGTGACAAGAGTTCAACTCACATAAGGAATTAATACCATTTTTAACCCAAAATCTTAAGACAATGAGTTTATGAGTCTTCTTTTTTATATAGTTCTTAAATTTCTCATTTGTATCTAATGTGAGACTTAGACTCACTTGAATTTCTAACAATCTTTCCTTTAAGGGTGAGTCCCTTTTATATTGGTACATTTCCCCTCGAAAAAGAAAAATTCCATCAATGGTATTAGAGTCGTTGATTAAGTCCTATTCCAATTTCTTTGTTTCCCATACACATGCAATATGGTGACAACAACATCAATAGATGATGCTAGCTTGTGATTTTGGCATCAAGGAGGTCTCCTAAAGTGATTTTCTCTTTTGAGAAGGCAGATCACATTGATTATTCAATCATATTTTCTAATGAAAATTGGTTATAAATATAGTCAGTGATACGGATGTTAATGGGAGTATAATTTAAATTAACTTAATTTAGTTTGATTTAAGGTAATAAACTTATTTATTTTTTAATTTAAAACACTAAGAATGTGAAATTTAAAGATGCTCCTACTAGATGTGAGCTTAATCCCTAAAGATTATATCAGTTTACAACTTGCATCTAGGAGTGATATAAGAATGTGATCACAAAAAAGAGAATAAGAACAATACAAATTAAAAGATAAAATAGGAATCCATAGAGGTTTGTACTAAATATGAGATTAATCTATAAAATTATTCTACTGTGAAAACTCTCTTCAAAAGAAGAGAGAATTAACAGAACATGTATGAGCTAACAAAAAGAGAATATAACAAGATGCATTCAGTGAAAACGAAAGGAATTAAAAGAAAAAGTACAGAGGAAGAGCTTATGAGCTTATGAGAGATGGAGCTTATTTGGATCATGCTTTTCATGCTCTCTTGAGTTTTCATTGCTCATCTTTAACTAGCATTGGATGATATTTTTCATGGCCCTTGACCTTTAATAACTTCTATTTGAATGTTGATTCTTAGTCCTTTAATGTTCACATCCCATATATGGTTGAACTTAATAGGCCAAATTCAAAATTACTATTTACACATAATTTTCACATATACATTTTTTATGTCTAAAAGTAGAAGAAAGTAAATTTTGTATGTCTAAAAATCACAATCAAAATAATACTCCATTCTACAATCATTTATTTATTTAAGATTATTCCCGTATATGCACTCATCATTTTCCCTTTCTCGGAGAATTCATCAATAAATTTGAAAAGACCTATTAAGGAATGAAGTCTTATTAAAATGTCAAGATTATATATCAAGACCATAACTTTTGTTCTTTTTTACTAAGTAAAATAAAATATCTATGTAGAGATATTTTATTTCATCAAGTTGCTTATTTTGCATTCGTTCTTCAATTTTTTTTTTTTCAAATAGCATGAAGTACATAATCTAAATGAGAGAAAATTTTCCAATATTTCATTTTAACAAATTTTATTTTCAAAGATTTAAATTTTAAATGTTTACACTCAAATATTTTATTAGTTTTATAGGACTATTATTTATATTATGCAAATCAAGTTTTTAAATTATGACTCCCTAACCTCTATTAAAGATGGAGAAAAAGATGGAGAATAGTGCTTATGAAAAAAAAAAAACATTTCTAGAACCTTTCTTCTTTTAGTTTACTTTTATCATTATGTCTTAATAAATTCTAGACTCATTTTTATTTCTTTATTTGCAAGGTTGTTCTTGGACAATTCCCTTTTCATGTTGAGATCCTTTTAGGAAGAGAGAAGCTTTGGGTCTCATAGCTGAAGACCTTGTTTGCTCATGTACACCTCCTTTCTCATGTTTTTTTTAGGAAAGGAGCATTGGACTCATGGCCTATCACCTTAGGTGGACCAAAATGGCAAGAGAGGTCATCCTTTGACGTTGTAGACAATGGTGTGTGGCTTCTTGCTCTCCAAGGACAGGGTGTTGTTATCTCTTAAGCTGATATATTTTCTAGAATAAGGAGGGTTGACTTTATTTGGGTTTGATAATCTTAGGTTCTAATACTTCAAACATGAGGTTAGAATTACATTAAAGATTACTTCCAGTAACACTACAGTAAAGAACATAACTTGTAAAGGATAAAGGGTAATGCAATTGAGTGAAAGAAGCCAAGTTTAATCTTAACTTCTTTATTAGAATCACTTATCTTTATTATTATTCAAACTTATTTTCAAAACTGTCAAACCTTTATCACCACTGTTTCATTACAAACTTGAATAGATTATAGATTATTGTTGTTATCAAACCTAATATCTGTGAATACAACCTTGTTGTGCTACAAATGAACTAGTGCACTTGTTGGAAAAATTACACCCTTAATTGGGCCATCAACAAATCTCTCCAACACCTATAAAAGATCTATAATTTTTAGAATTATACACATTGTGTTTAGCCGTATGAGGTTTAGATGGCAACAACTAGCACTCATTTTGGGTTGGTGCTTCCCTCAAGTGGCATGCCACCTTTCCTTTTCCCAATCCCTTCCTCTTCTCTTCATCTTTTACTTCTTTATTTTCTTCTAGTTTATGATTCTATATTCACACCCTTTATTGTTATCCCTTTGTCCTCTTTTTATTTTTTTTAATTGAATCCTCTTCTCCTCTCTTGAGTTCTTGTGAAGAGAACATACACACTTAGATATCTTAAGGAATTACCTTCATGTCTAGTGGGAATCTTCCTTGAACTTTCTTAATCACGTAAACACAAACACCTTATATGCTAAAGGTAAAATGAACCCTTATCATAAATAGTCCTTATATAAAAAAATCACAAAAAACTAAGTTTAATATATTTGTTATTCTTCATTATCTCTTGTAGCTCGTATAGTTACAAGAATCAATAATTTGAAAGATATAGAATATCATGAGGTATTTTTAGTCTTTTGCTTAGAAACTCAACCTCCTCTTTCTTGCATCGTTGTTTCTTTAAACATAAAAAAGTAAGAGATATTTGATTACTATTTTCACAAGATGATTTAATTAATAAAAAAATCTTTTTTGATGATGTGATTTTTAAAAAGAAAAAAACTTTCTTTTTTCTTTTGCACATGCTTTTATATATTTATTTTTAGTTTCATTTTTACTTGTTTCTCATTCAGCTCATTAAGACATAGAGGTTTGAGTATGACCTTGTCCCCCATTAAAATTAAAAAGAAATTTGTCGCTACAACGTTGTTGATACTTTTGTTTTACACATACTTATAGTTTTATTGTATAGTGATTGGACTTTTCCTATGCTTTATTTTCAATTCTTAAGATATTTTAATTCAATAGAAATAAATTGGGTTCATTGTACATATTTGCTTTAAGTTTGTATTTTTGGTTATCTGAACTTTGCTTCCTATTTTGGCTAAAACTTTTTCTATAGTTATTACTTGACTGATTTAAGTTGTGTTGTATTCTATATTTCCAAGACTATAAAATAGACTAATAGTTTGCTAAATTTGGAGTTCTTTGTTATTTTCTATGAATTTTAGAAGTTGAGGTAGATTTGTTAAAATTTTATAATGGAATTTAACTATTGCGTGTTAGCTTAAAATTTTGTAATCGGAGCTTATGGACATAATTAGAGTATATTTTTAGCCCCACATTTGCTTCATTTTTCAGAGGCTAGATAAGGCCTCCATGTGCTTGAAACTAAAAAACAAAAATCATTTGCAAAATTTTAGTTTTAATTTTTCTACTTTTTTCTTATTTTTATATTACCTTTTCATATTCTTTATTTTGTCTTTCTGTTTTTTACAAATGGAAAACTAAATCTTAGAGGATTCATGCATGCAATTAAGATCAAACAAGCCCAATTGAGTTTTGCATAGTTTGTTCTTTACTTTGAGCAAGTGATAGAAAGAGATGGCTAATAAATACCATGGAATCAAATACTTGTTTAAGAACCACCTATTGAACATGACATGAATAGAATAAAGGGAATATGTTGATAAGAGGATCACGTGTACACTATAACATATGGTTTGTTCTAGTTTTCCTAATGGAGAAATGTGCAACATTTAAGGTCACAAGGATTTGCACTAATTCCCAGAGACTATGGATGAAACCTATGAACAATGAGACGTTTTTACCATTACTCCAAATAGACCTTGAGCACAATTCAGGCTGAGAGGGATCGTAATCAATTTTCATGGGTTTATCTTCGAACCTCAATCTCACTTATTCAATGCCCTCTTGGATTATCTATAACAATATATTTCCTCTTTTGTGTTTACATTTCAAAATATCAATTTTACCCTTTAAAATATAATTATTTATTAAATTTTTAAGAATTGATCGTTATTATTAATTTTTTTCTTTGTTTATCAATCGCTATTATTTCATTTTTTCTGATATATTTCACTTTATTTTTAATAAATATAATTTTATTTTATATATTAATTTAATAATATTACATTATCATCACTTACTAATATAATATCACGTATACTTAAAAATGCGTATAACATGTGCAACATCGTCTGTCTGTATGCTAATATTTCTAAAATGAATCACAATAATTCTTTGAATGTTTTCTATCTTTTATTTGTTCCATTGTATATCATTTATGATAATAATAATTTAATCGTATTTATTGATATTCTAGAAAAATATCGAAAATTGTGTCAACTTTAGTAACTTTAAGACTATGATTTCGATTAACTATTTTATATTGGATAATAATACTTTAACCCACTTTTTTTGACTCACTTTTAATCTACCATTTTTATCATCCTTAGATCATCACATCACATCACTACAAAAATTAAAATAGATGATCTAAGGGTGATGAGAGTGATGGATTAAAAGTGGGTCAAAAAAAGTGGATTAAAATATCATTTTCCTTTTATATTTTACTTCTCGCGATTGCAATAATTGATAAACATAGGACTAACCTACTTTTATCTTTATTTTGTTTTTCCTCATACAAAACATATTTACATCATGATAACATTATTAACTATAGTCTCGAGATAAGAGCTACTTTATTATTATATTTAGTTAATTTCATTAAATCGATCAAACTAACTAGGGGTGGCAAAACTGGTCAATTTGTTCTGTTTTGGTTTTGGTCTGTCCCATCTGTGGCCCGTAAAAGACGAGTCAGGCCGGGCTGGCTCGTCCACTTTTTTTTTAATTAGTTTTCAATCTTTTTTATTTTTACATTTTTTTTATACATACATATAAATTATTATTAAAGAGATATTTAATCAAATAAAATATGTTTTAGACTTTTTATTGATTAGTTAATGTTTTTAATTAGATAAATTAAAATAATTATTAAATTTACATATTAAGTTATTCAATTATAACTAATAATTGAAACTTAATTTGTAGGTGTTAATGATATAAATTACAATACTATTATATATTTACATATTTAAAAAATATAATATAAAAAAATAATCTTTTTAATTACTTTTATTTATTTATTTATTTTTTTAAAACAGGCCAATGGGCTAGGACGGGTTGGCCCGTACTTTGGTCCGTCAAGTTGACGGAACGAGCCAGAACGGGTTGACAAATTGAAATCTTCAACCCAACCTGTCCCTTTTAACACGGGCTGGTGGGCTGGCCCGTTGGGCTCAGCTCGTTTTGCCACCCTAAAACTAACATTTGTTTTCCCTTTATAATTATAAAAAATTAAAAATTAAGTTACAAAAATTATTCATTATATCTAGTGACTTTCTGAACTTAGTTAAGGAAAAGCAATTGGTGGATGCTAGTTTAAAAGGAGTGAGAGAGTTGTTTGGATCAGATGAAGCAAATGAGTTTGCCTTGGGTAGTGACGGTGTACTAAGATTCAGTGGTAGGCTGTGTGCACTTGAAGATGCTGAGGTGAAGAGGTTGATCCTTGAGGAAGGACACAAGAGTCGTCTTAGCTTGAATCCTGGCATGACTAAGATGTACCAAGATCTCATGGAGACCTTTTGGTGGCAGGGCATGAAGAAGGATGTGGCTCTATTTGTATGCGCCTGTTTGACTTGTCAGAAGGCGAAGGTAGAGCATCAGAGGCCTGGTGGAACTCTACAACCTTTGGACATACCAGTGTGGAAATGGGATAGTATAGCTATGGATTTTGTGACCCATTTGCCATGAACCTTGAGAGGTCACGATACGATCTAGGTTGTGGTGGACCGATTGACCAAGAGTTCTCATTTCTTGGTAATGAACATGAGAATGTCTATGGCCAAGTTGGCTTAGTTGTACATCAAGGAAATAGTGAGATTACATGGGGTACCATCGAGCATAATTTCAAATAAGGATTCGCGGTTCACTTCCTGTATGACAGACATTACAGAGTGCTTTGGGTAGTAAGTTAACCATGAGTTCAGCCTATCACCCCTGTATTGATGGCCTATTGGAGAGAACGATTCAGTCAATTGAGGATCTATTGAGGACATGCGTGCTGGATCATTTGGGTGCTTGGGATGAAGTTTTGCCTTTGATAGAGTTCTTATACAACAATAGTTTTCATGCGAGCATCGACATGGCGCCGTATGAAGCTCTTTATGGCAAGAAGTGTAGGATCCCAAGCAGTGCTAGTTGAGCCAGAATTGTTTGAACAATTTAGAAAGAAGGTGAAGATGGTGAGGGATAGGTTACAAGCATCTCAGAGTAGGCAGAAGGCCTATGCAACCGAAGGAGGAGACCCTTGGAATTCACGACTGGAGATCATGTGTTCTTAAGGGTGACCCGAACTAGTAGAGTGGGAAGGGCTATTAGCTCAAGGAAGCTTTCTCCTAAGTTTATTGGCCTTTATCAAATCTCGAGGAGGATCGGAGCTGTGGCTTATGAGATTGCCTTACCTCCTCAGTTGGCCAATCTCCACCCAATATTCTATGTCTCACAATTGAGGAAGTATGTATTTGACCCATCTCATCTGTTGGAAGCCAAGGATGTACAGATCAGGGAGGACCTCACAATGGAAGTGCAACCAGTTGCTTTGGAGGATCGTCGAGTTAAGGAACACCGGAGAATACCCGTCAGTCTTGTCAAGGTCATCTGGGACTAAAGGACTGATGACTCTACTTTGGAGCTAGAGGAGGATATGAGGAAGTCACATCCACATTGATTTTTTGGTAAGTCTTAATTTTCAAGGTCGGAAATTTTTGTTGTTGGGGAGAATGTAAGGCCCACTTTTTCTATATTATGATATAAGGTCCTAACATTGTCTGTTGGGCCTAAGACAAGCCCATAGGGTGCCCAAAAACCCTTACCATCCCTTGTACAAAGGCAAGGGGACCTTTCATTCTAGCCCTAATTCACTTTTGGTGTCTTATTTTCTAGAAATGAACCAGCTCCTTCTTCCCTCTTAGAACTGCATACGTGAGCTCTACTAAGGTACAATCAGAGCACCCACTGTTTCACTCTAACGTCTTCTCTGGGTAAGTCGAACTTGAACTTTACCCCTTTCTTTGCATTCCAGTGTCTGGGTTCTACCTCGGGTTGATGTTGAAACCTTATGCTAGCTTCTATGCGTCTGTTTTTCCAGTTTCCTTGCACTAGTTGGAGTTACAGTACCCCTCTCTTCTTCTAGGACCACTGTGCTTACGTTTTTAGCTCCACTCCAGGTGAGGGAAGATAGGGTTTCATGCCTTTATGTTTATTTTGCCTATTGTTAGACTGTTTCGTGTTCTTAAATGATTGTATGGTGCTGTGATGGTGTGAATAATGTATGATGTGTGTTTCTGGTTTGAATCTGGTGGTTGCACGCGTGAGAGTAGGCGAGTTTTGATGAAGTCGCCCAGGCGAGCTGCATGGTCGCTCAAAACGAAAAGCTCTCGCTTAAGCGAGGAGCTCTCGCCTGAGCGAGAGCAGCAACTCACCACCTCTCTGTTTTGAGGGCTCGCCTAAGCGAAGGCCTCTTGCTTGAGCGAGATGGGCTAGCTTGAGCGAGACCTCGACGTGCCCTCTGTTTGTAGTCTCGCCCAGGCGAGAGCTGGTAGCTTGAGCGAGGGGTTCCTCTTGCCTAAGCGAGAGCTCCTTAGCTTGAGCGAGATTGACAGAGTTGATTGGATACATGTATGTTTCAAATGATTGGATGATTTGTTGCTCTAAAAAATTAAGTATGATGCCTTGTATGTTCTATATGATATAATGGGACTGGAATTGATAAGCTTGGTATGAATAAGTGCATGAATCATGATTGGTTGATTGGTTGGATATTGGCATGAGATTGTTATGCTTGATAAATCTATGGTTGGTTGGTGAAACATGGCTATGGTATGAGATTGTCATAATTCCATGAAACTCTTGGTGAGATTTTATGGTGGTGTTGGATGTGATGGACATAATTCCATGAATCTCTTGGTGAGATCTCATGGTGGTGCCGTATGAGATGGACGTAATTCCATGAATCTCTTGGTAAGATTTCATGGTGGTGCCATTGTAACATCCCATCAGGATATTACTGATTTTTTAATAAAATAAAGAAATAAATTAAAACACTGCATTTAATAATACCTCATTTTCCTAAAACGCGGGAAATATTTAAAAACTTTTATTAACGTGTAATGAAAACAGGAGTCCATAATTTGTAAAGCTGAAATAATATTCAAATGTATCCCAAAAGGTTACATAATTATCTCAAAACCAAAATAATAAAAACATAGATATAAAAATCCCAGGTCATCCCTCGCTCTGAGTCTAAGCTTCACCAGAACCACCTGCATTAACATCATCTACTCACGTATACCGCATATACGATTATCGCCAAACACAAGCAGATAGGGTGAGCTTAATAGATAAAGCATATATTAATTCACAGATATATACATATACAACACATCACTATGAATAGCACAAATATCCCAGATTATTCCATCTTTGAATTCGTAACACATGGCTACAACCATATTATTCATGTTCTACATCTTCTAGTAAATACTTCAAGATGACTTGCTGCCATACCTATCAACCACACCCGATAGAGCACGTGCGGGAAACCATTGCTACAGATCATACATCGCAACGCCAGGTGGAGTTCCCAAATATGAGTATAACTTGTATCGTCCCAAGACTATCAAACTCGTCAGTCAACGACTAAGGAGGGCAATCTATCTAGACCCATCCGTACTGGCCACAACCAGCACATTCACACCGGGAACACTCGCCAACCCGAGCCACAACTCAAGGGTTCCTCGTGTTCATCCGCCATCCCGAGCCACAACTCAAGAGATGCTATTCCGAGCCACAACTCAAGGAATACCACGTGCTTAACCCTTATCCCGAGCCACAACTCAAGGGATAAGTTTCGAGCCACAACTCAAGGAACACTAGCAATCCCACCTTTAAAGTATCAATAAAAGCCTTGTAGATCACGTATAAATAGTCCAACCACTAGGACTTACAGTCGTCAAATCGCCTAGCGGGGGACACGTACTGCTAGGCACTATCAGCTTCCAGACCACCTAGCGGGGGACACGTTCTGCCAGGTGCCAAGCGCCTAAAAAATCACAAAGTCTACCACCACCGCCTAGCGGGACCGTCCACACCGCCAGGCGAACGCTACTCCAGAGGTTACTATTTCTGTCGCTATCGTCTGGCGGACCTTTCCCTCCGCTAGGCGCCACCTACACCAGAACCCCACTGTTTTCTTGCTATCGCCTGGCGGTTCCAACCCATCCGCCAGGCGCTATACCAGTACTCTCACAAAATTCAACTTTCAGCACTTATAACGAAATTTCAGTAACAAATTTTGGTCTGCATTCTACTCCATTGTTCCACTCTGATCCAATTAGTTCGCTTCCATACAACTCACACTCATATGGATTTGGTCTAGGTCACCCGATCATTTGCTTACCTATGTTTCCCTCTACTCTAATTTACTAATTTGGTTCCACAATCCTTAGGAGTTCGCATCCTTGCCAAACCACTACATTCATATGCTCTGCTATGATTCTAACATCAATAGACCCCCTTTCATTTCCTAACATGTCCACTATATTACCAATTTCATTTCCTTCAAATTCACTATACGCCTATAAATCTCCTGGCCTATAGTTGACATTGACATTATAACCCCTTTACTTAAGATTACTCTATTTCAGCCCTACGCCAGCTCTATTCATTCAATGTTTCAACCTTTTCCTTTTCGCCCTTTTCATCCAAGCTCACTTAGTAATGTTAGTGACCCAAACATCTGCAATGGCTAAAGTTCACATTTCCTTTCCTACCTAAATCACGAATCTCCCAGAATTCACACTGTCTTATTACAACGACGCAGGACCTATGCTACTGAGGTGGCGCCTAGCGGCAGGTCTCGTGCTGCTAGGCGATGTATAATTATCTGGGCAGTTTCCCAGACTTTCCGCACCAGCGATGAGACTTCTACCCTTTTTGTATACTCTCTGATTCCACTTTGCCGTTTCCCCTCAATAACATACTCTAGAGACACCAAAAATCCCTTAGCTAATATCAACAGAACTGGTTTTAGAATAATTAGCAAAAATCCCTAAGAGCGCATTTTCACTGTTCTATTGAATTTCACCATCAATTACGCCAAAAATCACCAAATTACATGTTGTATCATTCCTTAACCAATACCCCTTAGTGTTCCCCCGATCAAAAACCATCCCAGAACGCACAAAATTACAAAATCGGGCCAGCATGGCTCACGTCGCCTGGCGGATATTGAACACCGCCAGGCAGTTCATCAGAGGAACCCAGAAAATGGTTACAAGCTTGCATCGCCTGGCGGTACAGGGCTTCACCGCCAGGCGATTCCTCTAGGAACCCAGAAAACACACGAATTTGTATGAGCCGCCTGACGGCTATGTATAGCCCGCCAGGCGGTTTTTGGAAAATTTCCAGAAATCAGAAATTCATAGATACAACAGCGATCATGCATTCATGCTATCATACTATTCATGGAATTATTAAAATGAAAAACAAAAACGGAGTCCAGCTCCCCTACCCTAGATCCTTTTGCTTATAATTGGATTGCTTGAGGGACCCCAATGATCACCAACGTTCTCCCTTTTGGTGTCCTCTCACTTTGACTGCAGAACCTCACTCAAACCTCACCAATCTCTATGATTTTCGTGCTCTAATTCGGATTTCAATTTCAGCTTGCCAAAACCCTCACTCTGACCACAATTTACCCTTTTAAACTTGACTTTAGTGGAGTTTAATTGCACAAAACGAAAATTTGCATAATGGTAATGTTAATTACCATTTATTTAGCCTTTATGGTCTGTTTTCAACTACCCATGGCTGCCCCTTTACCATCTAGGGTTTCTATGTCCTTCCACCTTCATGCTAAAAGAATTTTTGGCAAAAAGAAAGTCTACTTTGGGTTTATCAAGGTTTGAACCCACAACCATGCAATGCCAAACTCAAAGCCAGACCATTCAACCAATTCATATTTCATGCAAACAAACATAATTCAAGTATCATATTTATCCACCGCATGATTAACATATATTTAAAATAATAACAAACAATAACATAAAATTGGCATACATAGGACTTAAACCCAAGTCCTTTCACAAATTAAGTACTCGTAACCACTTGAGTTAATACTTTTCCACATCATACCAACCATAATTTAATGTCATAAATGCCCTTCCTCCCGTATTTATTAATTAATTAAATTCCACGGGTCTTACAGCCATAGTGTATATAATTAGGTAAAGATTTAAGTAAGGATTGCATCCTAACACTCTAAAGAGTAAGTTAGTTTCACGTAGATCGGACTAACTCAAGTGGTGAGAGTAGCAGGAGGAGCTAGTCTTTGGCATGAAAATGGACTTAGATGTTTAAAGGCTAACCTTGTGCGTGGTAGGGTGAAACCCATTGGAAATGGCACTACAGAGCAGTAGAGGCCACCACAAGTGCAAGCATCCGGTGAATCTGACTGATTATATGTATCCATATAAATTGAGTCTTAGAGTCTTGTTGTTTGCTATCACATGCTTGGTTATATTGTATCTAGATAAATTGATGTTCGACTCATGTTTTGAAGGACCTTTGTCATATTGTAATCTTGTGCTCTATGAACAAGCTCTTTTGGACAACTATTGAACCACTTTTATTCTGTTCATGGCATCATGGTGTGTCTAGTTTTTTCTTCCATTATATTCATGGATAACTGTAATGGTTGACACATATATACTTCATGGTGTTGCTCTTTATATTATATTATATGTGATATTTCATTTAATTAAGTTCATCTATTAAATGAGATGTCACATATGTAGTTAAATGAGGATAATATCTTTTAAATTGAAAATCTATAAGTTTGAAATAAATAAGAAATTTTTTGAAATTTTTTGGTTTACTGAAATTAGTTTCGAATATGATTTTTATTTACGATTTATTGATCTCAAACCTTATGCACTCTCTTTAACAATTCCTTTTACGTAATAGGATAAATTAATACACAAGATCAACAAAAAAGATGTATTCATTTCATTTTCAATGCAATTTTATAATTAAAAATATTTTTAAAGGGGAAGAATATGTTGTTTGTATACCTTGTGCCGTTTTACTTTGCCTCAGGTTTGTGTCGTTTCCTGTGTAAATTGAACTGAAAAAACGTTTCTGAAAGAGAAGACATTTATAGAGAAAGGGACACACCCAAGTGAGAACAATGCTAATAAGACTATTAATGTATGGTAAGAAACAAACTATGCACATTATGGTTTAAAGAACAAACATCAGCAAAGATGGTATCAAAGAAAATATCATACGATATTCGAATATGTGCAACATATTCTCTCGAAGCGTGCAAGCCAAAGTATAATAATCAACATAAATGAAATCTGACTAATGGTTTGCATGTTTTGGTTAAATTCTTATACTTCATCAAATTTAAGAAAAAAAAAATACATGTCATGTTCTCTTGACTGGTGCACGGACTTTTTTTTTTAATATTAATAAAAATAAAAATTATAATTTTATTTAGATTTGTAAATATTAAAAAGTAAGATGAACGATAATAATTATAAATGCTATTTAAAGATGTATAATTGAGAAAATAATATATATTTTTTAAAACAAATTTTTTTATGTGTTAAATATTTTAAATATTAGTTCTTTACGTAATTTAAACTAGATGTAGTGAATAGACTTTATTTTTAATAATATATGTTTTTTTATTAAAAAATATTATTGGATTTTGATAAAAAAGTATAGAATCATCAGTTCATATTCATATTTTATATATCTACTGAATATTTTCGAAACTATTTGAAGATATAATATATATATATATATATATATATATATATATATATATATATATATATATATATATTGTCGAAA
>Ga0214543_1001733_pt1 | contig 42671 bp, 17 predicted proteins | sample CNSS2metaG_FD_160094 | JGI IMG/M metagenome (GOLD analysis project Ga0214543, IMG submission 160094) | Root nodule microbial communities from cowpea collected in UCLA plant growth center, Los Angeles, California, USA - CNSS2 | ecosystem: Host-associated > Plants > Roots > Nodule | place: USA...
TTGTGCTTTTGGTGGTTTATTATTGCTGCTCTTTGATTATTGCTCCTCATAGATTCTTGCAAGTTAGGGGAAATTATATCCGCTGCATTCTCTGGTATATTGTTTGTTATTGTTTTCCCCATCACACATATATAAAACAAAAAATAAACACTCAACTCTCTGCTTGACCACTTTTCAATAATTATTCTACATCTCATTTATGTATTTTTATTTAATACTTGTTTACAAAAATAAAGAGAATTAGTTGACACCAACATTGTGTGCATCTTTACTTCTTTTCTATTTTCACAATTTTCCATCCTCACTTCACCGATGAGTCTCCGAAAAGGAAAAGAATATTTTGATAATTTTTTTTTCATATAAATTTGACAAAGTTTTCATAAAAAATTAAAATAAATAAATTTTTTAATCAAAATAAAATAATAAAGTAGTACTTTTTTTTATCTAAATAGATAGTTTGTCAAAATTTTTAAAAAAAATTGTTAAATCCCCTCTACCACCATACTCTTCTATTGCCACTACGTTCATCAAGTGTAACTTCGTGTGATTCACTTTTTTTTTTTTCAGGTAACTCAATTTATAGTTTTGTGTTGTATATATTGTCTAGTTGAAAGTTTTAATAGATATTTTGAATATATATTATAACTTTTGATAGAAAACTCTAAGAACAATTTAGATCGAATTTATTTTCCATGCAATAAGTGGATTGGGAACTTAAAACTTAAGGAAAACGTCATTTTCTATAATTTTTTTAACATTTATTTTTTCTATATTTTGGTACTTGTTTGTTGGATACAAAATTATATAGATGAGGTTTATGATAATTAATTACACCATTTTTATTGAAAAAAAAAATAGAAGACATTTTGTAATAAATTTTGATCAACAACTTATGTAAGTGTAGAACATACATTGTAAATGTTATATGTAAGAGTTTTCACATTGGTTGATATGTAAAAACTTAACCACTTTATAAATTTTGACATGTTCTTTATTTGATAGGGTGGTCAAGTTGTTAGATAAAAGGGAAGGGAGGGAAAAGTGAAAAAAGAAGTTGAAATTACTTTTTCTTATTCAGTATTTTACTAGAGGAAAAAAAGTAAATTATTGAATTTCTTATTCAGTTTTTCACGAGGAAAATAATAAATTATTGAAAGAATTTTATCGTCAAAAAAGCTGCAAGTAGATAAAAGATATTATCAACGAATTTTAAAATCTTACGAAATATTTATTGATAATAGGTATGTGGATAAAATGTATCCATTAAAAAATTATGTTTTTCATTGTTGATAGAAATATTGTTCGATAATGGATAAGTCAGTAATATTGTCAATAATTTATAATATTTATTATTGATAGATATTTCTATCGATAAATTTTGTTGGTAAAATGGACATCAAAGTTTTTACTTTCCATTGACAAATTTGTTGGTAATAATTTTTTTTTAAATCCATCGATTATTGAATTTTTTTTAAAATTTATTGGTAAGTTCGTTGGTAATTATTTTTGTTTGAAATTCATTTGTAATTTTGTTGATAAAATAAGGGTCTATTTTTCGCCAAATCTAACAAGATATTTGTCGTAAATTAATTAGAGATGAGTGAGAAGACAAATGAGAATGAGAAGGACTCGAAGGCAGTGAACATGGTGATAATGATAACAAACGCGACAACTACAACGACAAAGTAAGAGGAAGAAAAAGACCAAATCATGGTATTTACTGATGACCAAAATCCATCGGATACGATATGTATCTGATACGACGATACGCTAATTTTAAAAATAATAGAATAAGACACATGATATATGCATATTAAAAAATATACAATTTTTTTAAAAAAACATGAGAAATATATGATTATTCTTATATGAATCCAAATTAAAATAAAATGTATTAAATATTTTCAACATAAAAATTTATAAATTATTGTCATTATAAAAGCATTATTGGTTTATATATTAGATATTTTATTTACAAGTATCAGTAAAATATCCTAAAGTATTGAATACGGATACGTGTCAGACACAAATACATAATATAAATTGAAGTATCGATGCATAATAGATATCAACGAATATCTATCTACGAGTAATTACAATGGATTTTGACCACCGATAATTACTGACAAATTTTTTGCCATTAGTAATTAGTAATTATAGACAAATTTTCCTTTTTGTCGGTAAAATTTATCAATGAATATTTTATTGATGAATCTTTTATCTTTTATAATTTTAGTTTCTGACATATTTTTACGATTATTAGTAAATGTCGTTCGTTGATGAATCAATTTTTTTTTCTTTATAGCATTTATTTATAAACATAAAAGAGAAGAATAGATTCATCCGAAATATCATTGTAAGATTTACGTTGTTTGACAATGTAGAAATTTTATCACACTTTTTTATATAAAATATATTTACATTATTTATACTATTATTTATACTAGTATAAATATAGACGATATCAAGTCGGTATGTTTACATTTTTTTAATATATATAATATTATATTAATGAATGATGATATTATAATATTATTAAATTAATATATAAAATAAATTTATATTTATTAAAAATAAAATGTAATGAACGAAGAAAAATTAAAAAAATAACTGTTAAGACAATATATAAGTAATTATTATTTTTAAAAATAAATAAATAATTTGTTATAAAAGATAAAATATGAATAGTAATTGTGGATAAAAAGAATAAATTCTCTCCATAAATAGTTATAGATAATATAAAACATCATTTATATAACAGTAAGAAGGCTTTCAACTTCTTCGAAGCTCGAAAATAAAAGAACATTGGTTTTATTTTTCATTGAAAATTTAACCTATATACATCTTTCATGTTAATAGTTTTTCGGTAGATGAATTAAGAAACATTAAGTAACAACGTCAACTTCAGATGTGTCCAGTTAACCTTCTACTTATTGTTTTTCACATGTAACAACAGAAGCATACACTTGATTAAGAATTTTCTTAATTTTTTATATTTTAAATTCACACAGTGACTTTGAATTCTTCTTACTTTTATTCTTTATTACTCATTTTTTATCTTTTTATTTTTCCTTGATTCTTTTTCATCTTTTTTTGTACTACATTCTTTTTCCTTTTGAAGGGATATTAAATAGCCTATACTTTTAACCCATGAGAGTAAATGTTTAGCAAATTTTAGTTTTACTTCTAATAATATGTTTCAAGAAAGATAAAAAGAATATGGAAAGTTAGATGTGACACACAAGAATTCCCTTTTTGTGATAAAAAATAATTTTGTTCTTCATACATTTCTTTCCTTCTATCTGTAAAGAACAAACCTAATTCTCGTCTTATTTTGACTCTGGCTTTCGATGTAACCAAAAAAAGATACTTATGTCAGAGAGGAATAAATGCTAACTTGCATTTTAAATTTAATAATTATAAATAAATAAAATATCGAAAACCAGCTCACATGTAAAAGTTATACAATAGAAAAATCTAGAACCAACTAAAAATTTTTCTACTATTTTACTTTTCAAAACATAATCACTTACAACATTTTCTAAAATAATTTCAGAAACTATACTTTTCCCTGGAAAGTAAACAATACATAATTTTTGTGGTGGAAAAGTTACACCATTCACCCGTGCACAAGGTGTTTAATTCTTGCGCAGAGGGTCCATCATACATACTGGAAACACTGAGGAATTACATGAAAGATAATGTAAAATAATGAAATAGTATGAAACATAAATTTCTGACAAATTGACTTCAAAAACCTCCAATTGCCTATTATGTGTGTGGCCCCGTTTTTTATTTAAAAAATTGTAACATAAGCCAAGTGAATTTAAACATAATTTAAAAAATATTTTAATAAACTATATAAAAAAATCAGTGACATTTAATACATCGAAAAAAGTTTGGAGAATTTTCTTTAATATATAAAATACTGCATATTATTTCTTTCTTCCCTTTCATCATCACCTTATACAAGCTTCCATTAGAAGCTGATATGAGGTCCATGATGTTAATTATGTGTGTGCGTGTACGCGGAAGATATCAGAAAAAGAGAGACACAAAAATATATCAGTGATTTCGTGTGTAGGAAGTGGAGAGAAGGAGCTAGAAAAAAGGTATATATATATAGAATGAGGTTTTGCAACTTCGTGTGTGAAAAACAAAGGTAAATGTCATGATATGCTCCCTACATTCTATGGAAGAGTGAAATCATAATGCATGGATTAAAGAAAGAAAGAAAAAAAAAAGTGAAGTTGTTGCATGCTGCTAGTTGTTATTTTTTCAAGAGCTAGTTAATTATGTTCCTGACTTCAGTTTCCATGCTCTGTTGCATGATTTGCATTATTCTGAAATATTGAAAACATGCATTGATATATATATATATATATATATATATATATATATATATATATATATATATATTTGGTTTGCACAAAAAGGGTTGAATAGTTTAGGAGTGTTGGTGGTGTAAAATGTTTTTGGGTTTGTTTTTATTAGGGTTAAGAGGCAGCAAGAGGGAGGGTTTGATGAGCTAAAAAGATGGGGATTGAGAAATGTTATTGAGTGGCATCTACTTTGGGTCGAAAGAAGCAAAGATGAAATGCATAGATGGGGAATGTCGTTATGAGTACAAACGATATGATTAGAGAAAAGAATTCTTTGCTCCGCAAGCAACTAGAATTTCCCACTTTTTGGTGTTACATTTTACTTTTTAGCTCTGTTGCACCTTGCTCTTCAGTCAAACCCATGGCCCTTTGCCTCTCATACCATCATTGCCACATAACTGCTGCATCAAACTCTATACACCCTTCTTTCTTCATTCATTATTAATCATATTTAAAGAGTTTTTATTCACCACAAAGTTCATGATTTCAGTTTTCTTAAATAAAATTTTAGGTTGGAGTCTTACATATGAAAAAGAACTTCTTAATTAAGGTTAAGAAAAGGATGACGGATATTTTATATCGATCAGAAACAAGACAAGTCTAAAACATATCGATAAGAGACAAAACAAATCTAAAACATATATTTTATAATACGTGAGATTGAATTAGATTTAATGTTGTTTATCTCAGAGAGATCTCAGAAGAATGATGCATGATTTGTGATCATCGGCAGATAAGGCAGGGAACTTTTTCATCCCTCATTTTACCACTAATGAGATCAATTTCCGAATTGTCAAGGTCTGTAATTTTAAATGTATGTTGAGTATAGATAGCAGATTGTATTTTATGATAACAAAAATGTTACAAGATTGTGGTTTACTGTTTAGTGTTCTTGCATAACACAGCAAGCACTAAGATATGGAACAACATGATTGAGGGGAAGATAGTATGATCGATGAGAATCGTCATAAAACTTATATTAATGAAAACCAGTTAGGTTTAAGGTGGTCAAATCAAATATGATTATGGCCAACCTGTCTGTGATTTATTCCACTTCTACTTTTCTCCGGGTTTCTTTTTCGTCCTTTCATTTCTCTTTCTGAATCATTATTGAGATTTTTAAACATGGTTTCCTCTCATCAATTAGGTTCAACCTATACATCTTATATAGCAGACAATTTTACACTCACAAAAAAAGAGGGAAAAAAAAAAAAAAAAATAAATATAATATATATATATATATATATATATATATATATATATATATATATATATATATATATATATGACGGGAAATTACCTTTGGAAACCTCATGTTGTTCATTAGTTTTTTTTTTGTTAGGAGTATATTTGGAGAATTTTTTTTTGTAAATACTTTTAAATAAAATTAAATATATTTTTTATAAATTAAAATTAGTTCATGCACAAGTTGTTAAAAAAATTTAAAAGTATATATATATATATATATATATATATATATATATATATATATATATATATATATATGAAAATTTCTTTAAATTTAATTTAATTTATGATAAAAACTTTTTTTGTTAAAGAAAAACTGAGTTAAATGCCCTTTTGTGTCAAAGTCTAGAAAATTAAATTTATAGTAACTTTACTTTTATAAGAGAAAACAAAAAACAAAAGCAAAGGTAATAACTTCTAGATTTTTTTTCTTATGGGTAATCTTTCTTTTCTCTTTTCCCTTCTTATATTGTGTGTTCGTTTGATGCGATTTGTTCAAGCGATTTTATGAAGGCAGATGGTGAAAATGAAAAGTGCTCGTATGGGTTGATTTGTGACGATATAAGAGCGTGAAGAATCCAGATTCATAAATTCTTAAATCATAAATAGATGTGAAGATTTGAAGGAATGAGATGTCACTTTATGCTTTTATCCCTGTCACGTGTGTGTGAAATAGTGTCCGTGAGGTGATGTGTGTGTGTCCACCAGTTACATAACTAGTGAGTGCTGTGTGTGTGAAATAGTATGTATACCGGTCACATAACCGGTATGTGTGTATGTGAAATAGTGTGTGCGTGAGGTGATGTGTGTACCGAAACAAGTGTTTTGTTTGTGTGTGTGAAATAGTAAAGATAAGCCATTTAAATTTTTATTACAATTTGTCAATAAATTTTTCACTAATTTAGAAGTGCAAAATAAATAGTGGATGTCAATATATTTTGAACATCAAAACCACAAAATAAGTAAATTTTAATTTCACTCTTAAAATTTTTTCCATTCATACAAAATTGTAATTGTTAATTTTCTATTTTTATTATATTTCTTTTACAATTTATTAAATTGAAATTTTAATATTTTAATATTTTTAACTCATCCAATAATCATTTCATTTTATTTTTACCATCAAGGGTATTTTGGTAATCTTCAAATTTTATCTAATAAAACAATTTTTTAATCTATCGCATCACTTAAATCACTCGTTAACTCTCACAAAATTTATCTTTAAATTCACTCATTTTACCCTCTAAATCTAATAAAAAAATACACATATATATCCAAACAAATTCATATTCACACTTTCCTCTAAATCCATCTTTTCAAAAGAACACAACCTTAGAGTTGCATGTATAGATTTTAGTTTGTTGAGGTTATTGATTTAGGAATGTTCTAAAGGGCAAAAAAAAACTACAGAAAAATCAAATTCCAACATAAAGATGTAAAGGTATAAACATTTTGTCAATATTTTAGACTTGTATATATTTCATTTTTCAACCCTATTATTTTCTTTTACTAATAATTTCTTTTTCTGGTTAGAAAATGGTTAACAGACATGGAAATATGATCATGTTATGGAGTTTCTTCGTGCACCCAACGTTTTCTTTCTGTACCCCATACTTTTGAAAATTACAATTATACCCTTCTTGAATTAATAGAAAAGGATAGTGTAAGATTTTTTTTTTGGTGTTTTAGTTATAGTTTTAAATTTTGCAATCCATAGATATTTAGTTTGTACAATTCGTAATGTAAATTTTCATTTTGAATTATACAATTCATAATGGAAATTTAGAAGACAATTCAGAATGCAAATCTATAGTACAAATTTATATTTTTGATTGTATAACCCGTAATGCAAATTTACACTTCGGAATAATTTGTAAAACAAATTTGAAAGACTATCAGAAATGCAAATTACATTTTTGATTGTATAATCCACAATCAAATTTTTTATTCTAGATTGTACAATCTATAATAAAAATTTGAAAACTAATCTGGAATGTAAATTACATCTCAGATTGTATAATTCATAATGTGAATTTACATTTCAAGTTGTACAATCTGTAATACAAATTTGGAATGTAAATTACATTCCAAATTGTACAATTTACAGTATAAATTTACATTTGGATTGTACCAAGTTTATATTTTGGATTGTACAATCCATACTGTAAATTTGAGAGATGATCCAAAATAAAAAATACATTCTAGATCTTTTAATTGGTAATGCAAATTTACACCTTGGATTGTAAAATTTGTAATGCAAAAGTGCAATTTTTTAATAGAGTAACTAAATCATTTCATTAAGACTATGGGGTGCAGGAAGTAAATACGGGGTTGCAGGAAGTAAACATGGGGTTGCGGGAAGAAATCCCTCTCATATTATCATATTGAAGAAAGTGGAAGAAAAATGAGTTGGTTTAGAATTTTAGACTAGAGCCTGCTATTCTCACCTCCTTTTTTTACTCTTCAATTTTACAAAACTAGACTAAATCCTCACCCAACTTTTTGTACATAATGAAAGCGTATTTGAATTTGTGTTAAGAGACGTTTTTCCATATACAAAAAAACGTAATTTTCATATGAAAACGTGTTTTTACTGAGCTTAATTCTGTTTTTTTTTTCTTGAATGGTTTGGGCAAAAATCCCACTATCAGGTACTAATGTTGAAATTGAAAAACAATTACATTCTCATCCTGCACAAGAGTATATCTAAAGTCATTGTTATAATGTTATAATTTAATTTTTGTAACACCTATTGTCTTGTCACTTTTAAGACCCTTTTTGTAAATTTTTACTTCAATCCAAAAGTTTTATAAGACTCAACTTCTCATTAATAATTTATTTGGTTGTTGGGTGATGCTCTAATAAGTTGAAAGACAGAAGAATAAATCAAATTGAATGCAAACAAAACTTAGCAACACAAGCACACATAAAAGAGGACTAATCTCTTACCATAATGCAAAACATGTTTCCTTATACATTGTACAATGAAAGTAATCAGAGATACTTTTAAGAAAAAAAGAAATATGTCCTGTAATAACACTCATTTACCTTTTTAATAAAATCACATTCGCATCATCTAATTTTTAAATATATATTTTTTATGTTTTTATTCGTTTTTATAAAATTGATCATACTTGTACAAGAAAAAAAAACTTGACTCTACCAAAAACCTCTTTTAAGATCATATTATACTAACTAGTACAGGGAAGGGAAACGACATCGGTTATCATCCACTTTTGACTTCGGGTGCCTACTCGAGGCATATGTAGTAGAGATAAAAGGGTAGTTCTTTATGCCTCGGTGGTAAACCCGAGGCATATCTAATCGTTACTGCCTCGATTTTGCCTAACCGAGGCCTAATGGGGTATCAGAAATAAAAAAAAAATGAATATACTTTCTGCCTTAGGTTTAGTCCAACAGAGACATATTAGCATTTTAAAAAAAAGAAAATTTGAAATAACCTTTTGCCTCGGTTTTGGTTACAACCGAGGCATAAAGGTGGTGTTTTTTTTTTTTAAATTCTGGTGTTGTTTAATTCATATCTAATACATTTATCCTGCAAATTTTGAACCAAAAAATCAGAACTAGCCAAAAACAAAAGCCAAATGCTATTCAAATAGAAAATGCGGCAAATATTCATGAATATTGAGATATGTACATTAAAATAGACATATGCACTAATAAACTATTAAAAATTGATTAATCTTCTTAAATTGTCTAACTAGACAATTCAAGATTTAATACATTTAAATTATTTATATTGTCTCCTTTTTAAAAAATAAATCTTATTTCAATACAAACAACTTGAAACAATAAATAATTTTCGTATTTAATCTCAAACGGCAAACTAAGGCTAACTCCATGCAACAAAAATCTCAAATAAAATAAAATAAATCAATTTATTTAAGCATACAACAACATACACTTATTTTAGCATGTAATTAAATCAATTTATGTGACATACAAAAAATAAAAAATATACTCAAAAATTATAGGTTCAAAGTAAATTAAGAACCTGGGAGTGTGAAACGTGAGCAACAATGGAGGAGAATACAACTGTACCCATAGTCCCACAACGGGGGGCAACAGTACCTGAACACAGAGGTATCACAAATGCACCTATCAATCCTAGGATCCAAACTAACTTATGAAATTTGGAAAAACAAGCAAAATTGATAATTTTATATATACCATAATTTTGCATAATTTCAAAAAGAAAACAAAGTATATTGCATAGTTCATCACCATCATCAACAATCTCATCTTTATAAGCTCAAAAAAATTTACAAACTTAATTTCTATCAAAATGCAAACTCACTTTCTATCATAAATCATCACAATCTCAAATTCAACTATGAAAATTCAACAACATACAATAAAGAAACACAAAAAAAAAAAACAGAGCTAAAACAAAAACGAAACAAAACGTAAAAATGAATCGTACAAAGGGGCAAGGTTGACGGCGATAATGGAGGAGCGACAAGAACACCCAATTCGATGGTCAACCGACATGGTGGAGGGACGAACAGAGTGGTTGCGCACTCCTTCTTTCAGTGAACCAGCGCCTCTCTTTTTTTTGAAGCTTGAAGATGCTGGAACAATGGCTACGATTTGGGGTTTTTAAACCTAACTAGCTTTACTGCCTCGGTTGATTTTTAACCAAGGCATAAACATGAATAAGCCTTGGTTGAAAGAAAAATTGAGGCATATTCTCACGCAAAATAATAAAAAATAGTGGAACGTGGAAAATGTTTGCCACTTATAGGCCTCGAGTGAAATTTGACCGTTGCATAAGGTATTTTATGCCTTGGTTTATTGATATCTAAGGCATTAAACTATCTGATGATTTTAAAATTTTTGAAAAGCGAGAATGATGGAATTTTTGGAAGAGTTACTACCTCGATTGGGAATATAACCGAGGCATAAACACTCATAAGCCTCAGTTGACCAAAAAACCGAGGCATAAAAGTTGATTTAAATCACAAAAATGTCATTGCCTCTCTATATGCCTCGTTTGCATGAGAATCGAGGCATATAGGGCATTGTCTAAATATAAAACAACATTAGTGTTATATTTTACTTAAAAACACTGTAACCAAATAGTGAAAGAAATATTGATTGCGGTATAGCATTTTATTATTTGTAGTTTGAACGACTAATCAAACATTTAGTACAAAATGTAATATGCTCTTTTAGAACATTTAGTTATTATTATAATGGGCCTATAAATTAATAGCAATTTAATATTATAGAGATTTTTTCATGTGAAAAGTCTTTTATTGAATTACTAAGAACGATAGAAAATTTTGTTGAGTTACAGAAAATAAGTTTAGGATTACTTATGGAACTAAGTATGGTTACGAGATACATATTCATTTTGGAAGAAATGATAGGTTTTTAACTTTCAAATCGTTCTTACCAGAATGGGAAGCGTAGAACTTTGTATAGGTGGTAAGATCTAAGTGGTGACTTGAATTTTCTTGATGATTGAGATCAAATTCTTTGTTGCTCCAAAGGAAGAAGATCTACCTGTAAAAGATTCTTCGATGCTCAAGTCATAAAGAGAGTTTAGATCTTTTAGAATAAGAGAGTATATGGTCTTTTAAGCCTTAGATCCATGTCATAAGACATGTAATGTCATATTAACCAATATCAATAAAATAACAATTTACCTTGAATAAATAATAACAGTAATGATAATGTGACACCTTATCCATTGTACCAAATATTCTATAAATATTTGATATTAAGGAATATTAAGACATAATCAAACTACCGAGATTTGTCATAATTACTGTTAATATGTGAAATATTTGTCCTAATAGATGTATCTTAGAATACGTTATAGTCTTTTTAGAGATGAGGCTAATTGGATCTTATTGGATCACATTATTTAAGCATCATCTATTAGGTCGGGTAGGTACATAAGCTCTCTAGTCTCAAGAGTTTGATTGGCGTGTAAGGTGTGCTAGTTGTGACACTGATTGGTCTTTTGACCGAGTTGTAGTCGACTTTTACGATATTGAAGGTGGATGAGCCGTTTGGTCGGACTATATGTGGTCATCTTTGACCTTGCAGGTGGATTGATCGTTTGGCCGGACTATATGTGGTCATCTTTGACCTTGTGGTGGATTGGTCGTTTGGCCAGACTGTAGATGGTTGTCTTTAACCATGAATGCCATCTTGAGCACTTTGACTTATTGAGTTAGGCAAGATTTAATGTTGTTTATCTAAGCAAGCTTTGTGTTGCCAATTTAGACAAGCTTGGGTGCCTCTGCAGGCTTCGCTTATGTTACTGTCTAAGTAACTCGATGCCTCGCTGGGATAACTTTATAGTGCCTCACGGGAAGAGTTTAATGGTGCCTTGTAGGAAGCGCGTTATGGTGCCTCACAGGGAGGGCTTAATGGTGCCTCGCAGGGAGGCCGAGGAGAGCTTAATGGTTGTTAGCACAAGTGAACTTGGTGCAAGGATTTGATAAAGCAAAGTGCATGTGATCATACGAGATTGATGAAGAATTGATGAAGGTGCATTAATGATCAAGTTTCTTGTTTGCTAAATCTGGAAATGAAGTGAAGATTATGAAGTTCATATGTTGTAATATATTTGTAGACTATATGACATAGGAGATGTCCTTTTATTCTTGTTGTGTCCTTTTTAATCTATTGAAAAGGTTTTTAACAGGTTAAAAGGCTTGCAACATATAGTTTTAATATGAATGTATTCAATTAGTTGAATTGTTTTTCAATTGATTGATTTCACTTAAGTCAAGTGAAATCAATATATTGTAGGAACAAATCAACCTATTGAATTCAATTACGACCAAGCTATATAAGATGGTTTTTAGAGAGATGAGACACATTTTTGAATTATTGAGCGCGAAAAACAGTTATACACTTATGGATAAATCTCTCTCTTTGAATCACGCAGTAACAATTGTAGATTAATTATCTTAGTTGATCTTGGAATCATTTTGGCTTGGTTGAAGCTTGAAGAACACGTTTTTGGTTACTTAGGGAGAACCTTAATCAAGTTTTGTTGTTCTTGTACCTCTATAGTGTTCTTGGTCTGATTCCAAGTCTGTAAGTGGGATTCTTACAGTGTTGGGGATAAGATTTTTGTGGGATTAAAAAATCTTGGTGTGTGTGCTTTATTCAAAAGTGTAATCTTGTGTGATTTTGTAAAACTTGTGATAATAATGAAAAACTAGGCTCAAGTTGTCCTGGTAAACTAGATGTAGCTTTATGATTGAGTGAACCAATATAAAAACAAGTGTGTCTGGAAAAGCGGAACAGGTTCGAGAGTCAGTTACATGTGAGGAAGGTATTAGCACCCCCACACGTCCATCCTAAGACAGTTCCCTTTAATCAAGTGTACAAAACTAATGTAATTTTAAGCTATTAGTTTTTCCCAAAAATCAATTAAAACATACTAATATGAATAAAGAAAACATTTTTTAAATTTTATATTTGGTCCCGACAAGGTGTTTGACTTTGCTCCTACAAGGTGTTTGACTTTGCTCCTACATATTGTCATTCAAAATAAGAAATCAGGGTTACATAGTTCTTTTTTTAAAACAAATAATTAAAAAACTTCAATTTGATTAATATCCTTTTTAATTATTTTTTTAATTTTAATTTTAATATATAGGTATTATTAATCAAGTGAATCTGAGACTCAGCATGATAAAGATTTACCATCAAGCAAGTTCGAAACTAGACATGATGTTTAAAATTTATTTAAGGGAAATATTTAATTATCAAGTAAATCTAAGACTTAACATAATAATAAAAAATTATTTAAGAAAGGAATCTAAGTATCAAGTATATCTGAAACTTAACATGATAATTAATTTTAGTTAAAAATGAAATATTTAATTATCAAGTAAGTCTGAGACTTAACATCATAATTAATTCTTTTATTTAAGAATGAAACATTTATTTATCAAGCAAATCCAATACTTAACATGATAATCAAAAAATTTTAAATTTTGAAAAAATGAAAATTCTAATTATCAAGTAAGTCCAAGACTTAACATGATAAAAAAATTTATTTAAGATTTTAGATTTAATTATCAAGTAAGTTTTAGACTTAACATGATAACAAATTTTATCGCTAAGCAAGTTTGAAACTAAATATGATAATTAAATATTTTTAAAATTTTAATTTGTAACATATTCTAGTTTTATAATTTTGAATTTAGAAAGATAAACGGATCTATCTACAAAATCATGAAGCTCAAATAAAACATGAAGCATTGGTGTGGATAACTGAAACAGGGGTGCAGGCAGTAGTAAAGGTGCATTGTAAAATATGTGGGGTACACGAAGTAAAATCTGAAAACTGACGCAATGAAACTTCATAATATGAAGCTTTAAGAATGATTCATACATTGAAATGCAAAGGCATAAACTAATTCTCTGCACATCACCAATCTATACACTATGCAAGCATTAATCAAAATATGAACCCACACGAATACCCCAAAACATTAATATGGTTATATAATTCAATTTTATATTTGAATACCATGCAAATACATCCAACAATAATTGTTTATAAAAAACGTGAGACCGATCATCAAGATTACGCGTGGTGCATATAATTACTGTCATGTCTATATTCCAATTCATGTAATTTGGGTCAATATGATTACTCACTGAAACCGAAATTGAGGCAGCGACAACACATTGCTTCACATTAATCCAAACATTTTAGAACAAACAAATAATCAGATTATACAAATACATTCAATGATTTTTCAAATTTCCGACCCCGGAATTTACGAACACCTCGTCCAACTCCACCACAATTCCCTTCATTTCAAGATTCAATTCCTCTATGTTTCTAACCTGGTTATCAAACAAATAATCTGTGAACTGCGATTAAAACCTAAGTTCTAGGGGGGGGTGAGGGAAATACAAATAAGAAAGAAAACCAGAAGCATTGTCTAAAACCATAAAATCATAAAAGTGCACAACGAATTTAGCAAAGGAACAGTAGTAACTTTATACTAACATCGATGAGAATGAAAGTAATGGTAGAGAAACACAAATTGAATCAAAGGTGAATTTCAGCAAATAGAATCTTAAGCAAAAGAGATGTAAACTGAATGCATTGAGAGATGACCAGACCTTGTGTACCCAAACTTTAGTCCTGACACCCTCCTTCTCCTTCTCTTTTCCTCAACTTCCACCTTCCTATTCGGCCTAACATTCTCTTCCCTCAACACATCCATTTCCTCCACACTCTTCTTCTTAACTCTTGCTGCATTTTCACCTAGGCTTCTAGGATTGCCGCTATATCAACCCATGAGGCTCCTACTCCAACCATTTTGCTTAGGGTAGACATCATAAACTTCTCTCTCCACAAAATATTAATCCTGCTACTCCTCCTTTCGGATAGAGTTGTACACATAAAAAGACACTTCGACGCTCAAATTATTTAAGTAACAAATAATTAGATAATGAAAGGACTATGATTCTTTGACAAACTTTTTTTTAACAAAGTTTGACAAAGTTTGCTTTTTAACACATACTAAACATTTTTCTTTTCTTTCCAAATCATATCAAACCTTTATTTCATCCATTAAAATATTGTTACATGTACTTTGTCAAAAGTTTCTTACTAAAACTTTGTCAAAACATAATTTTCCTTAATGAAAACATAATTATTTACCTCGTTTGACATGTTATTTATATTATTATATTTTATAGATTTTTATTTGAGTAGGCATGAACGAAGAGATCCAATTACTTGAGAGATTCACATTACACGTAAGATCCAATTATTCATAGGTCCAAAAATTTGGTAGAGATTCACATTACATGCAAGATCCAATTATTCATAGGTCCAAAGATTTGGTAGGCAAAATTACATGTGAACCCAATTACTTGATACATGATTGATTACCTTAGTCGGATAAGAGGAAATTAGATACATGACGACCCAATGTTCGACTAAAGAAAATGATTGTCGAGTTCGAGGATGACTTGGCCATATAAAGTACAATAATGTAGGAAAAATAAATTTGGTCTACCATTAAGTCATTAAAAATATAACCGAATAGAAAAATATTAAATGATATAAATTTAATAAAAATTACATGGGATAATTTAAAGATGTTAATATACAGGATTCAATAATTTTTTTTTTGCACTTGATGAATCTAGTCACTCATTTTTCAATGAGTTCATGATAATGATAATTTTTTCTTTAAGTTAAACATTAATGTGTGAAAAGTCAAAAGACCAAATGACAATATTTTACTTATATAAGATTACAATTTTTTTTATTAAAAAGGTCAATAAATGAGAAATATAATACTAGACTGTGTAGTTAAATAAATAGATAATAAATATTTGAATAATAAAACTATTAATAAAAATAATAATTGATAAAAATAATAATAAATTATTTGTTTAATTTGCATTCTTTGTTTATTTCAATTAAACATCCTCATAACAATCATGTCATTGTATAAAATTGGAAACTTTTAGTCAATGAGACCAATGCATTGATCTAATAATTTAAAAAAAAAATATTATTTAATTTTGGTAACTTTTTCTTACAATTTTAAGTGATATTTTTTAAGTAATTTTCTATTTTTTTATTTTTTCCTTCTCAATATTTCAAAATCACTTATTGTATAAGAAAAAGTTGTCAAAATTTAGTAATGAAAATTGTTCTTACTAGATTCTGAATCTGCAAGAATGTAACGAATTTCTAGAAATAACTTTGCAAGATTTGTTGATTTTGATAGGAGAAGATTCATCTGTAAAAGACTCTCCAATACTTAAATAGGTAAGAGTTTTATGAATTTATTTAGAGTATAAGTAAAGTATGAAGAATGAAAATATAGTCCATGCTATATCATCTTAAAAATAATAATGAATAAATATCTCATAAATAATGTCACAACTACTATATATATATATATATATATATTAAATATGTCTGTTTATTAATGAAAATTGTTGAACTTTAATGAAAGTCTCTTGTTTGAACCGGACATGTATAAAAAAATATTTTAATTTTTAATATTTAATTTAAAATTTTAACATAAATAAAAATTCATTTAGTTATATTTACAAATTGATACGAACTATTTTATCAAAATTTCCCCCTAAATATAATGTTGTCTTTTATATAATTTTTCTAACTTTTTTATAGTTTGATATTATATTAAATTGTCAATTTATTTTATTTTATTTTGCTATAAATAGTGAATAATACAAATCTACTTTATTATAAGATACTTTAAATGAAGATCTTCAAAAATTTTGTATTTAACCAAAATTATTCTAAAAACAAATTATAATTATAAAATGAATATGAAAATAAAATATAAAAAATTTATAAAATTATAAAATATAAAATTAGATAATAATAAAATTATTAAATATAAAATAAAAATATAATTTGATAATTTTAATTTCTTAATTTTTTAATTATCTAATTTAATGGTTAATATTTCTATATTTTATATTTAAACCATAACAAATTTTTAAAAATAAAAAATTATAAGATTATATAATTATATAATTAGGAAATTGTACAATTACAAAAATAATAAAATTACAAAAATCCAAGATTATAAATAATAAATTTAAAATTATGATATTATAACGTTGTAAAATTACAAAATTACAGAATATAAAATTATGAATTGTGATATTAAATAATTAAAAAATTATGAAATTAAAATTATAAAATTATATATTTTTATTTTATATGTAATAATTTTATTATTATGTAATTTTATATTTTAGAATTATATATATATATATATATATATTTATATGTATTTTTTTAATTTTAATTTATTCTAAAAATTATTTTTGCAAATAGTAGGTTATTATAAATTATTAAGGAAGATCTCATCATTACAAATTTTTAGTATTATTTGATAATATTTATGCATAATATAAAATTCATTCAGCACAACACAAACCTTAGTGAAATATATATATATATATATATATATATATATATATATATAATAGAAGATTCTAGAACCCTTGTATTAACAAAATAATGTAAAATGAAAGTTTAAAGAGGAACATAAACCCTTTGTAAAACCCTAACAAGTGACCTCAAATTTTTTCCCAAGGTACTCTCCGTGTTCTGGTACCTCCAATCCTGGTGTGTGTCGTGTGGTGTGTTCCAAATGGCAAAGCGTTTGATTCCACTGTTCAATCGTGTTTTGGTGGAGAAAATCGTGCCTCCATCAAAGACCAACGCTGGCATTTTGTTACCAGAGAAATCCTCCAAGGTTAACTCTCCGAATCTACTTAATTCATACCCTTTTCGATTTCTCTTTTGGGGTCTTTGCTTTTCATGTCAAAATTTCATAAACCTCGATTTTTCCCTATTTTACCTATTCAATTTTAACACTTTTTTTTTTTTTTTTTTTTTTTTTTTTTTTTTTTTTTTTTTTTTTTTTTTTTTTTTTTTATCTCTAGAGGTGTCTAAGTTGTCCCGTTTTCTGTATTTCCTACTGTGATATGATCTCGTACCCTGATGCTTACTAAGTTAGCTGATGCATGCTGTGCAATTTTTTACGGGATTAGCCCTTGTGTTGTTTTCATGTGTTTGTTTGTTTGTTTTGTAGACAATCCTTTAGTGTATTTCCAATAACCTTTTAAATTTGAAGATTTAGTTTTTTTTTTTTTTGATTCAAAGTCTTCGTGTTTCAATTCCTGTAGAGTGATATAAGTGACTATTATATTCTTGATTTGCTAAGTTGGTGTATTTCTACATGTTTGCTTTAGCTGAATTCCGGAAAAGTTATTGCTGTTGGCCCTGGCATTCATAGTAAGGATGGAAAGCTAATTCCAGTGGCTGTAAATGAAGGTGACACTGTTCTTTTGCCTGAGTATGGGGGAACTGAGGTGAAGCTTGACAACAAAGAGTATGTATATTTTTCTTGTAACATGTTCTATTTATTACATTATTTTTTAGGCTCACGGCACACACAATTCTCCACTTTATCCTATAGTTTATTATGGTAGATAGAAATGTTTGGACTAGGATTATTCTTGAGATCCTTTTATTTTTGTAAAGAAACTGCTTATTTTGATAGTTACACATGAACTTCGGTAGTTTTTGTGTACTAATACCTCAAAGATTACAAAGATACATACCTCCAGCTCTAAATACTATTGGGGACTGCTTGCCAATGGTATAAATAACTTGAAACTCCGTGTGTTATTGAAAATGTATAATTTGAACCAAGCAGATGTTGAAAATAGAAATTTTACTCGAAGTTATGAGAATGGTAAAATGATCTATAAATGATATTGCTATGGTTTCTATCATAGTACCTATTACCGTCCTCCCCCAAAATGAAAAAGAGAAAAAATAAAAGCAGGGAGGTTATATTAGTTGGGAGTTAGTGATTTTCAGTTTGTGCATCTTATTATTTACTTATTGACCAAATTGCGTTGTTAGTCACAATCCAAAAATCAAGTGTAAGTGAAGATGATATGTGTCTTGATTTTTATTTATTAACTTGTCATTCTAATACTTAATAAAACTGTGGGATTTGAGTGTGATTAGTAAAACATCAAGATAAGGTTTGGGGAATTTGCTAGATCTTGGAATATTTCTCATGGCCACCAATTAATTCCTCTTTTCTTGTCCTAACTCTTACATTGACAGAGTATAGTATATGCTATACCCACGAAGAACTATATTGGCTGGCTATGTGAATGATTATTTGGGATGGATTATGCAGATTTTTGTTTATCCAAGTTGCAACTATTTCTCAAGTCTTAGCTAATTAGATGCTTTTTGTGTAGGTATCATCTCTACAGAGACGACGATATTCTCGGGACACTGCACGATTGATGTTAAACTCATTGGCAAATGTTGCTGTAGCAATTTATATGCTTGGTGTTTTGTTACGTTTGAACTAAACAATTTCTTTCTATGCTAGTTTAATTAGAATTTGTGGAGCCAAACACATTTAATTTTCTTGGCTGAAAACGAATCAAGAACGTTATTTCCTGCTATAACAGAGGAAAACTATTTTGTTGCTGCTAAAATGTGTTGTCTTACATTCTTCGGTGTTCTGTTTTGTGGCTTGGTTAAAAGAATTTATTGTTGTCACGTTTTCTGCTGCATGCTTGTTGGATAAGAGGGTAACATGTATTCTGTGAAAGTAACAATTTTTTAAAAATTCCTTTGACATTTGGTTCTGGGGACGTATCATGCAAAGAATAGCTACTCTATTCTTTTTTGACAATGTTAAGGATTTAAACAAACATTCATCGATGGACGGGAAATTGACAGGAACAGCATCCATTAACAAGTTGAATGGAAATAAAATATAGAAGAAAGTGATACAGCAATGCAAAGGAGATCTAACAAAAGTAGTAAGTTTTGGTGAGGATTTTAGAAGGACCTATGTTTTATTGTGGTAAAAGGAATTAGAAACACCTCTGTAATTAAATCTGTTCATAATTTATTTAACAGCAGGAAGGGGCTTTCCTTCAAGAAATGCTTTAAGTAGCTGCAGTGATCTTTTTGGTTGACTAAAAGGAGCTTCATGAGATGCTCCTCTTATGGTAGCATAAGATAAGATATCTCCGTACACTTGTGTCCATCCTCCTACCTGAAATTTGCAGACCAAATCAAAGTTGATGAAATAACACCTTTAAGATTTTTTTGCCATTCATTAAATCATATCATCTTTATAATTTTGAAATCTCAACTTAAATTATAGAAAATTTTGATTAGTTTTCAACCGTTGAGATAAAATGTTGTGTTATATATTGCATTGTATGTACTAACCTGTTTTCCTTCAAACCAGGCTCTGTAGGCCCCTGTTGTATTCAGTCCAAGTTCCTTGGCCAATCCATTCACCAAAGATCGAGATCCCATTAATGGAATAACTGAATCTTGATCTCCACTGCACATAGATTAATGATTTTAATTGTTTAAAAAATTAGGGTAGGTAGGTGGGTAATGTATGGTGTTAGGTAAGTAAATGCAGAGGATCCATTAAATTCGCTTACCTATACACCAGAACCCTGATTTTGGAATTAACCAGTGATCCTAAAATAGAAATTGTTGGTATCTCTAGATTTGTACGGTCATAGTGGAGAACCCTATAATACAAGGTAGATGGGTTAGTTAATAGCAGGGATAGGTATAAAATGTGTCAAAGTCAAACTATGAAAACATATCTAGAAGTTTAACATAACATGTCTGCATCTTTAAGCCTAAATGCACTCTTAAATGTCTCATCCTTGAAGCAATAAGTAACCTTACTTGCTGCAAATTGACCATTTGGATACTCCAACAAGCTTAGCATGAAGAGCCTCCTGCACATCTTTCCTGTTTAAGTAGTTCACTGCTTTATCATCCACACAAACATCTATCTTCTGTATCTTTTGCTGCATTATCAAGACATGGAAATGAAATGAATAGAACCACAAAAAGCAGGGAAAAAAATCAAAGCAGTTATGATGGTTATTCATGTAACAAATGAAGCTTACCATTTGATTCAGCACATAGGCCTGTCCATTCACTGATGACAAACACACATCAAGAGTGACATCATATTGGTCTATATAGTTGCTAACCTCAGTAAACACCAATGTATCTATGTTTTCACAAATCTCACTAAGATTCCCACTTATCATTTGTCTCCTAATGGTGGAGTAGTTGCAGACTTTGGTGAAGAGATCATAAGTTGAATCTGAGATCAGTCCGTGGGACCAAAAGAATTCAGCTTTGGAGTTCAAATCAGTGTCAAATTCCATGAGAGGATTCCCAATCTGCAGGTATTAACATATATATTTTGATCACATTATTATACTTACTAAATATACCATATCATTTGCTATGTTACAGTTATCCAAAATTTCCCTTTTGTACTCACTGCTATTCCCTTGAGATTGATTTTGCTCTTGGTTTGAACAATAAGTTGTGCAAGTTGTGGAGCATAGTGACCTGCAAAACAAGTTCGTATTACCTATTGCAGTTTTGAAAGGAATACATTGTTAATTCATTTTAACTATTTCTTATACCAGCATAGCTCTCCCCTGTAATGAAAAAAGCGTTGTTTGAGTACTCAGGGAATTCAATGAACCAGCGTTGTAGGAAAACAAGATTATCCCTAGCTGTAATTTCATCTGTCACCAAGGTATAGAAAGATTTATTGCTAGAGTAGGAAAATCCAACACCAGCCGGTGATTCCAAGTATAGCACATTTGCCACTGAAAACAACGAAAAATCAATCAGCTTTAAAAACATAGCATAGGATTTACAAAGACATTGGATTGTTGGTTCACCTATGTTCCAACTATAATGATTCTTTTCAAGAACATTATTGTCTCTTGGTCTGAAAGGGCCATTCTCAATTAGAGCTCCAACCCCAACAGATGAACAACCAGGACCTTCATACATCAAAAGCAACCACCTTAATTAGTTGCTTTGATTAGTTTAAATAGTTTAAAGACTATGTCAAAGTAAATAAACAAACAAAATCATGTATGTGGCACAAAACAATGTATATAAATATATACATATACACCTCCATTCAACCAGAGGACTACTGGCTTGGAAGTAGGGTGTTTTTGAGCTTCAACAAAGTAATAAAACAAAGCTCTCTGATGTTGGTCATCCACTGTAATGTAACCAGAATATTGCTGAAACTTAACATGTGGCTGCCCTGGCAAAGTGCTAATTTTATCAGCTTCAGGAAGTGAAGTCACCCCCACAAGTGTTTGTGCAAGAACAATAATTATTGTTGCAATCATAGTAAATGAATGAGATAACATGTCACATTGATGTGTTTAATTGGAGGATCAAGATGAAATGCTAATGATTGTGTGAAACATGGAACATGGTAGTGTCGTATTAATATAACGTTTGTGTTTGTAGTCCACGCCTGGAACAATGTTGGTTACACCAATGTGGAATTAGTTGTTAACCTGCCTGCCTTCACAATTTGGGTTATATATATGCTTTGCTTCCCTTTTGTTGTTTTTTCATGTGTGGATGCACTCTATGTTTGACTTCAAAAATTAATAAAAATGGGTTAGGAAAATCAGTGCAATTTAAATTACAACAAAAATAATTTAAGTACACCAACCAAGAGAGTTAAATAAGTGCCAACCAATAATAGTATATATGAATACATAATTAACTTTGTAATAATTATTTATAAATATTTAGTGATTTTTTAATAAACTTGGCTGTCATATTGTTTTATTTTTGGATAAAATATCATTAGAGAAATCATAAAGCAGTGTCACGTTGGCTTCTGAAATTGAAAAAGAAAAAAGAAATCCAAGAAAAAAGTCTCATTTATTTTCTTCTTCAGTTAAAAGCTCATGAAAATAATTTTAGGGCTAAGGGAAGAGAAGAGAACCTTGTCCCTAATACAGATAATGAGGTAATTAAGTTTCTTTTAGCCCAACAAACCTAACTAACTTAAACATATTTTGTAAAGTCACTTTCAAAGCTGATTATTAAATTTATAAAATTTTGATAGGTTCTTATACGGAATTCAACATTTCCAAATTTTGATATGTATGACATTTTGATAGGGACCCTTTTAGTACGACACAAAAGAGACAGTTATATGGTATTTTATATTTTTTAAAGACTATACATTTTGAATTCGTCAACCAAAGTTTATGGAATATTTAATGTAAGAAAAATATTGACTAATAATTTATTATAGTTAGGATAATCACTTATGGAGGTGTAGGAAGGAGATATGGGGTGATAAAATAAATACCCTCCCACTTATTGTGTAAAAAAGAAGGCCCAGCATTGATTGAACATGTTCATATTTTATCTAAAAATAAGGAAAGACTTTCCTTTCAGAAATGCTTTGTTTTGAATCACTTGTAATTTTGTTGTTTTCCGGAATTATTTAAATTTTCCACTTTTTCTCCTTAAAAAATATTAAAATTACTCAATCAATTATTGTATTGAACAATAAATAGAATCATATTCATATTTTTTGTAGTTTAAATTAGACATATCATTTCCTGAAATTTTATGAAATTATACCAGCGCTTTCTGTTTCTTTCTTTTATAATTTACATTAAGAATTAAAAGATATTAATTAATGTAATGTATAAGAAATTTCAAAATAATATTTGTTACATAGTTGGAGAAAGTTAGCAAAGGTGTAAAAACAAAATATTTGCGTAATTTCACTATGTGGAGTAATTAGTATAATTCATAAAGTGAGATTTAACTCTCACTTATTCATATATTAAGTCATTTAAAAATAGTTTTTTACATCGTGTTTACTTAATTTATAATTTTATATCAGGTAAAAGTATTATATCACCACTTTAACAATCATTAAACCTTTAACAAAATATAACATTTCAAATATATTTTTAAAATTATGTTTTTACTTAAAGAACACATTTTACTATTACCATTATATTTTTGTATATTAAATTGTAAAACACTCGTTAAACCTAATAATAAAACTTGTTTAACCTGTGGAGTAAATGGATTACATTAAAATAAAGTGTAAATAAAAAATACTTAAAAAGTTCATCAATTCTGGGGATTATAAATTTTGTAGGTGTTCTGAGTCCAATTGAAATACCCACCTTTAGTTATAAAAATTCACACTAGTATTAATTTACCACTTCTACACCTTCTTTTAAAATTAACAAGACAATTATCAATGAGAAGATACTACAATTATGCAACCAATAATAGATGTTGTTTATATTCCTTTACCTTCATGGTACTTTATAGGGACGAAAATATAGTATATTTGAATAAAAAACAAAAAACTAAATCAAATCAAACAATGTTTAACTTTTACTTATTTTAAGTGACTTCTTATTAAACCAAGTTGAGTAGTGAATTTATTTAATTACACATGTAATTCGAGTTTAAATATCTCGTTTGAATTTTATTTAATAATCCACACCAAGTTTTCGCCAAAGAATGCAATAGCAATAGTGACATCCTCATTGAATAATGAGTTTTTTTGAAGGAGAATTATAGGTAAATAAGACTTAAGACTCAACCTTAAATTTTCAACACTTAGTGGTAAATAAGAACAGGTAGTGTTAATTAAAGCAGTTCATATTTCATTTAACACTGGGTAGTTGCTTTCCTTGTAGAAATGTCTTGAGTAGCAGTAGTGATCTTTGAGGTTGAGTAAAGGGAGCTTCATGAGATGCTCCTCTTATGGTGGCATATGATAAGATGTTCCCATATGTTTGTGTCCATCCTGCTACCTGAAATATGTGTATCAAATCGAGGTTAAGTTAATGCCAATGCATAGAGGAATTCAATTTTGCAAAGATATATTGCCCTCCAAGTATTTGATTTTATTAACCTGTTTTTCCTCAAACCAGGCTCTATAGGCCACTGTGGTCTCAAGTCCAATTTCCTTGGCCAATCCATTCACTAGATATCTAGAACTTGTTAATGGAATCACTGAGTCTTGATCACCACTGCAGAAAAAAATGATTTTGATTCCTTCATAAGTGCTATGTGGAGTTAGCTAAATGTCAGTGATTAAACAAATTCAATTACCTGTATACCAGGACCCTGATGCCAGACTTGGCAAGTGACCCTAGGATAGGAATTGTTGGTATTTCTAGATTCCTGTAGTCATAATGCAGAACTCTGTCACACAAGGAAGATATTGTTAGCAGAAGATCAAGTCTCAGAGAAAAGGGTCACTAATTGTGCTTGAGAATGCAGAACAAGGAAATTAGATAAGAATTGGTGGCCAAAGGAACCTAAAATCAGATGGTCATTTTTTGTGATCATAAATATTTGCATCTCTAAAGCACTAATGGGATCTGTCATCTTTGAATCAACAGAACTTACGAACTGCAAGTTGACCATTTGGTGACTCCTACAAGTTTAGCATGTAGAGCTTCTTGGACTTCTTTCCTGTTCAAGTATGTGGTCGTTTTATCACCAACACAAACATCTATCTTTTGTGTCTCTTGCTGAACCAACGACGAAAGCAAGAAATTAAGCAGAACAAATGAAGAGAATAACAACTCTGAGGGGAAAAAATCACAAGGATTATTAAGATGGGTATGCAGAAAGTAGAAGAAGCTCACCAGTTGATTCAGCACATAAGCCTGTTGATTTACTGATGACAAACAAACATCAAGAGTAACATCATACTCATCTACATAGTCGCTAACCTCATCATACAATTGCTTGTTTGCTTTTGCACAAACCACTTCAAGATTCCCATTTTGAAGCTGTCTCCTAATCGAGGAATAGTTGCAGACTGTGGTTAGGATTTCCAATGTTGAATCTGATATAAGCCCGTGAGCCCAAAAATACTCAGATCTGGCGTTGAAATCAGAATTGAACTCCAGAAGAGGATTCCCTATCTGCAAGTATCATCATATATATGAACACATGTATGTTTCAAATAAACCAAATGATTTTTATAATGATATTTTTCAAATGTTCCCTTTTGTACTCACTGCTATCCCCTTGAGATTGAAGTTGGTCTTGGTTTGAACAATAAGCTGTGCAAGTTGTGGAACATAGTGACCTGAAAACAAGTGTGAACTGTGAAGGGTGCATGATTTTCATTACAGTTTTCAAAATGGATATGTTATGCATTTATATCTGATTCTAACCTCCATAGCTCTCCCCAGTAATGAAGAAGTCGTTATTTGAGTACTCAGGAAATTTAGAGAACCAACGTTGTAAGAACACAAGATTATCCCTAGCTGCACAACAAGACTATTGTCACACCTTGCTGAAAAATATCATGAAAGCAATGATAAGAAGTGATAAAACCTAGAAGCCTTAATCAAACTATTGTTCTAATGTTACTAGTTCAAAGCCATTGTGGACAAAATGAAGTGAAAAAAAAACCTGTAATTTCATCTGTCACTAAACCATAGAACGATTTATTGCTAGAGTAAGAAAATCCAACACCAGCTGGTGACTCCAAGTATAGCACATTTGCCTCTGATAAGGATGAAATAAGTAATCAACTAAGAACGTATTTGATATTTGGTTCAATGATGTTGGGTTGAAGGTTCACCTTTGTTCCAACTATAATCATTTTTCTCAAGAACATTGTTGTCACTCGGTCTGAAAGGGCCATGCTCACCGAAAGCTCCAACTCCAATCGATGAACAACCAGGCCCTTCAAGAATAAAAACCAAGAAAACATCTTAATTACTTTGATCAGTTTCAAAGGCTCAAGCAAGACTCTGAACCAATAAAATAAACAAAATCAACCTCCATTCAACCACAGGACTAATGGCTTGGAAGCAGGGTCTTCTTCTGCTTCAGTAAAGTAGTAAAACAAAGCTCTCTGATTCTGATCATCCACAGTAATGTGGCCAGAAAATTGCTGAAATTTGACCTGAGGCTGCCCCGGCAAATTGCTTATTTTATCAGATTCGGGAAGTGAACTCACTCCCACAATTGTTTGTGCAAGAACAAAAAATATTGTTGCAATCATAGTAAATGACTGAGGTAGCATGGTCACATGTGGGAAAAGTCTGGTTTTGAATGCTAAATCCTTTGCACCAGTGTTCGTGCAAAAAGGATTATGATATAAGCGTACTTCACTAGTGCGTGTAGCATAGTGGATCTTATCTCACTGTCACCTCAACTTTTACATTTAAAATAGGTTTAATTAGTCGGATGGTATTCAGTTTCATCTAGATATATCAGTTTGGTACATGTTTTTAAAAAAGTGTCAATTAAATCTCAACTTTTGAAAAATTGTCTTAATTAGATTTTTTTCAAACAAAAATTATTAACATCATCAATTTTATTCATTACTTTTATCACTAAATTTTAATATAAATATTAATACTTAATTTAATAAGTCATGATATAAACATTCAGGTATTTAGTAGTAGAAATAATGAATAAAGTTAACAGTGTTAATAATTTTTTTTTTAAAGAGACTTAATTAAAACATCTTTTCAAAAGACTTTAACACCTTTTCAAATACGGATATCAAACTAACGCATCCGAACCAAAGGACTAATAAACCTTTAAAATACTTCCACAAAATCTAATATTTTCGGTGCCTTCTTTTGTCTCCTTTTCTAATTCCTTTTACCACACTCATAATTTCATCTTTCGTTGTAAATTTCATGTTGCAAATGCTTCTTTCATCCATTTACATTTTTCTGTGACATGTTAATATATATAAATTTGATTTTGTTGTTTGATACAAGATTATGAAATTTATAGCACTAACCAATCCAAGGAAAGTTGAAAACAATCACAATAAAAAAAAAATTCCACTTCCCAACAAGACTATCTTGTTATTTTCGTAGATTAACATTATAGTTAAGTTAAAAACAAGTAATAAGTTCTTGATTGATCAAGTAAAACCATGGCGTTATTATGTTGAATGTGATAATAATACAATAGCAATCCCAATTATGATTTTATATTTACGTTTCATTCACTTGTTACTTTATGTTTTAAAAAGATTCTTCAATAATTGATTTTTTTTTATATTTATGGTACCATATAATGCACGAGTTTAATCACTATTTGTATAATTATAATGTGTCTATGTGAAAGTGGAAATTTGTTGTTGATGTGTGTGGAAACTGATGTAGCTTTTCACACCTATGTTTGAATTTTGAGGATTGGTGTACCTGTTCATAGATTTCTGATTTCAAATCGTGCTGGATTTTGGTGTTTTCTTTGTTCTTAATCGTTTTAAATTGAGGTGGTCCCTTCAATATGTCTTACTATATGATACATTTAGTCATCAAACTTTTAGTTAATAAATTCAATGGACATAAAAAACAAAATATTAACATAAATTCTGCAGAATGATAGTGATCTTAGACCCCATTTCACGGTGTTGAATTGAAATGTTTAAATAAAAGCAGGACACAAAATCAACCTTAAAATATTCATTTCATCTGGTCGGGTATTTATATAGAGAGAGAATCATACAGAAATAATTATCTCAAATCAGTGTATTAAAAATACTAATTAACAATACTGACTTATATAAATATGGTGATTAAAAAATTATCCATTCAAAAAAATACTGCATCTTTTTTAGTTATTTTAGTTCATTAAATAATGAAAATCGGATTTATTCATAAATGGAATGAAGAAGATACATAGGTATTAAGTTTCATAAAATTATTTTATTACTAAATTGTAGTATTTGAAAACTAATCTAACACTGAATTATAATTTCTGAGAAATAATTTCTCATTCAAAGATAAAGTTTAGGAATTAACCTGTCATCAAATTACACAATAAAATAGTAATTATAGCAACTTTTTATATTTTTAGAGATAAAATTTAAATTCATCTATTTACAGTAAAGAGCTAAAATGAGACTTAAGAAAATGCGACGTTGACTGAATATTCGGTTGTGATAAGGTACCGATCAGATTTTTGTTTTGAAGTGAATGGATGATCACGATGTGATTCGAAGTTGAAAATGATATAAAAAAATTCCACCAAAAAGAAACCACAAATTCAAAAAAAAGTTGTCTGACTTGACTTCAGAATAACGTCATCGAGACGTTGCATTCAAAATTAATAATTAATTAAGTCGTTAAATATTAGACATTTTAGTCAATATAATTCTTTCTTAACTAATTAAATTATGTATACTAGTTTCAATTATTTTTAATATTTAAGAGTTGAAGTTAATAAGAATGTAAAAAGACCTTTTTTCTTCATTGATTCTTTTAGAAAATTATACTGGAGTTTCGAATTTTTAGCAAAACCTTAATAATATTATTAGAAGAATTTAAACGTGATTTATTATAACAATTTACAAAGAAGAGTTTTGTTGGTAGATTTGTAAATATGTCTAGAAGATACATATTAATAAATTATAGTTTTACAATTTTTATTTGAATTATAAAGATATAATTATATAATTCGTATACATTATAGTTTAACTAAATAGATAAATGTTAGCAATTTTCATTAAACTAAATAAAGCTGATTTTATTTTTTTAATGTTATTAAGTTGAAAAATATAATTAAAAATATTTAAAAAAATAGTTAATCAATTTCTTAAAATGAATTATTAATAAATAAATAAGTAACATTCAAAATCAATCTAAAACAATTAAAAACGAAAGTTTCAAATATAGGGATTGCTTAAATTTAGGTTTTGAATGAGCCACGAATATCGTGTAACATGACAAAGATGGTCCAACCAGACCAAATTAATTATGAAGTGGTCTGTTTCAAAGCCAGCATGTGGAGAACCACTAACTAAGATTATCCAAATAAAATAATGGAGACAAAGGCTAGTTACCACTTTGATAAGTGCATTAACTCAGCACAAAAACTTAATACTTAATACTCATACTATTTATTTAGCACTAGGCGATTTTGCTGTTGTATTGTAATCCACCTGCCTATTTAATATATCACCAGTTTTTTTTTTTTTTTTAACAATGTTCTACATTTTTACATTACCAAGTTTAATTTACATGCACTATTAATGAAGATATTTAACAGAAAATGCTGAACAAAAACAAATGGAAAATTGTTTTATTTATCACCACATCATATCAATAAATATAAAGTGACAAAATGATCACATATTATTAAATACCTCTAAATATTTAATAATATTAGTAGAACTGAATACAAGGAGCTCTGATTTCATCTTCAAGTTTTGACATTTCCTTTCACCAGTCATGGAATTGGCCTAATTAATGTCTCAGTTTAAGTAAAATGGAACATAATTTTCCTATGACTTACGTTAATTTATTTGTAAAAAATGGTCAAACTTTTAAGACATTAACTCATACATGAGACAGTCAACTAGAATGATGTAATCTGATTCAGTGATAAAGAAAAGTGCCCCGAAAGAAAAAAAAAAAAAAGACCTGCCTTACCACATTATGCTTGTCTTTTATTTTTCTTTAATGTTGATCGGGAGGTTAGCAACATAAGATTTGTGAACCAATAAAGGTTGCTCCAGAAAATGGAATGTGTCAAGATCTGTGTGCATGAAGGGAGGCCACTCTTTTAGCCAAGTGAAAATTTTATCTCAAAGATAAACCTTCAAATGAGTTTCTATTTGCAACCCATCAACCTTGTACTAAAACAATGCCACTACTCATACAACAGAACAAGAAGCAATTCAATGAACCAGATGAGGAACACACAAACAGGATGGATCAAAGAACTTCAGCACACATAGAAGAGATCTAACAAAAAGAACCATTTATTTATGGAAAAGAAGGAGCCTCAGGAAGTGATGATGATAACGAGGGCTTCTCTTTTCTTAGTTCCTTGACAACAGCAGCAAGTGCTTCAGGATTGACTCCAAGATCACAAAGTGCAATTAGAACAGAAAGTGTGTGACGGTCTAGACCCGTGTCAAGTATATTGGACATATGGAAAGCCAGGTCTAGAGATTCTCGTGCAGCTCGAGCAGCCTCCGGATCCATACTTTTTAAGCTGAGAAATGGGCAGAGAATGTCCAATTCATTAGTATCACAAAAATTAAATCACCTGAACACGGCCCGCAGTTCAGATATAACAAAAGTCAATAGATTGTTAGGAACAAGCATTTCAAAAAAGTTGTGATTAGAAAATACAAGGTGTTAGGATCGAACGCCTGCCACTAGGCTAAAAGCTATAGTCATTAGTCAGGGTGCAACTCTTTTTACTTAAGAGCGTAAGATGTTACATGCAACAATCTTCCCCTCAACAATTATCCTACCAGGAATCCCACTTAGATTGTGACTGGGCCCACCTGGCCTCTGCCACGGGACAATTGTACAACCCACAACAATCTCTCCCTCAACAATTGCCCACCAGGAATCGAACTCGTGACCTTGGCTTTGATAGATACCAATTGTTAGGATCGAGCGCCTACCACTAGATAGTCAGGACGTAACTCTTTTTTACTTAAGAGTATAACAGTCCAAGTGCCACGATTTGATTATGGCTCGACCCACTTGGCCTTCGCCACGGGACAATTAATGCCACATGCAACACAAGGTTCTTCATTTTACAAAGTCATAATTTCCTTTTTTAAAATTCTCTACTTAGATGATAAATTTTGACAATTACCACAAAAATAAGAAGAGAACTTAGAGCTCAATTGATTTGAACTTTAACAATGCAAATTCGAGCATGAGTAGAAGCCAATCTTGAAGAAATAATGATCTTCGAGATAAATATAATGTTAAAAAAGTATACTCCTTGATTGCCTCAATTCTAAATCTGAGGCAATTCCTTAACTCCACAGGCATGCGAAAAGGCTTGACATAAAAAGAAAAATCCTAACATTCCATAACTAGTAGAATTATTTAAATTTTCTTCAATCTAGAGAAACAGAAACTGTCACTTTGGTAGTCTTGAGGTTGGTTTTCTTCTATGTTGTAATCTTTAATCTGTCACTATTTTGAAGTTCCTAGTGTGCCAATTTCCAACTTCCAAATTACAAAGCTATAATAGCATTAAAACTCAAGTACAAGTCCCTTTGAGAAAAATCATACTTTTTTAAAAGAAACAAAACTTGAATTATTTTGTTAGATGTCAAATGACTATTTCTTCTTCCTCAGCCATTAGCTTACAAACTAGTTTTAGCGAAATTTCAACCCTTGAATAATTAGAGCTCGGAGAAAGTAACTTAATAATTTCTTATAGAGTGACAATCAATTTCTTCCTCACACAGTTGTTCTTGTTTTTTTTTTCTTGTTTTTACAGTAGAGTGGAGGCAAAGCGTATTTGACTTTACCACATAGATCTGCTACTCTGTTTGAATCCCAAACAGCATAGGACAGCCAAAAAGTAAAAAAGAACAAGCATTGGCATCACTGGCCCAAAAGAAAGATGGATGACGTATGACTGTCTCAGAGGGTAGATGAGAATGCTCTTAAAGGTTTTTTGTGACACTACATAGTAAAAGAATTGCCTAGGTTATTGTCTTTCATAAGAGTTCAGTCTGAACTCGGAAGAGAAGTTACATACGATAAGATGTCTTCTAAGACTTAGAGAGTGCTTGGGTTTGCATCCTCAATCCATATTTTCACGTCAACGTAAAGATGCAGAAGAAACTTTCTGCTAGTTCAGAGTTGATGCACATATGCTGGTGCTAAACACAGGGCAAAACCCAATTTTAAGACATTCTCCAGTCTCGGTAAACATCAGCAATAGAAGGGCCAAAGGCTGAATGTCAAGGAGAAGCCAATTCTGAATTTGACACTGCTTAATCTGATGAGCTCAAATGATCTTCAGCATTTTTAGATACGCTGTAGGATACAGATTCAATTGAAGATGTATTTCTTCGGGCAGAAATGATTTTGAAAAGGAAAACAGAACTCCAATTTTGTTGTCATCTGAAACAGAACTCTCAAAATACATAATAGTACTGTAAGGTTAAGTAAAAGTATTGTCTTCCTTAGTCATTGTTCTCTGTCGCCTTATTTTTTTAATGAAACTCAAATTCGGATATAAATTCTTTGTTGGTTGTTATTTTTTTAAACCCTTCTAGTTAAAATTAGTTTTTTTTGTGCCTATTTGGGAATTAGCTTCCATTTCGTAGATGTTAAGGGAAACAATTTGATTCTGTCTGCCAAAAGCTCTCTATTATTAAACATGCTCAACAAATTCCTTCAAATTTCAATCAGATTCAGCCTAACTCTGTTGTGAATGTAAGTGATGATGTCTATTGACTAATGATTATCTTTTGTTGTATAACTTTAATAAAGCTGTTTTTCTTTATTTAGAATGTTATAGGCAGTGAAGCTATGGAAGTTTATGGAAGAGAAATAAGGATTAACTACTACTCACGTGCTCCAGACCTGGCCTATAAATTGATCAAAATTTTAACTTTATGTTGTACTACTGGGAAGTGGCAATCTCTCTCTATCACTATCTCCTTTCTATTTTACTTTTACACATGAAAGATAGAAAATGGTAGCTGGAGCCAAGTTAGAACTCCAGAAGAGGAAAAGAGGGGCCAAACATTATAAATTCAGTTTTCTTATTTTCTGGCATCCACAGAGTTCAATTTGTTAATCAAGACAAACCCAATTATCTTATTGCAGAAAAATTAAACCCATTTCAGTCTGACCCGCAGGCGAGTTGGAACATTCAACCCGGCCCGCAGGGGGGTGGGCTGGCCCGCCAGCTTTGCATTTTTTTTTTTCAGATTTTGTAATGCAGGCCCAAATCAGGTACTGGAGATGGAGGCAAATATTCTATAGTGAATCAAAGGTATCTGATAATACATTTTCAGACATAAATATATGTTAGAAATATAATTACTATAAATGGCATAAGAAACTCAATTTCAAAATAAAATATGTAACAGTCATAAACCCAAAACTTAAACCACCATTAGCAAAAATATGAATTAATGCTGTGTTATATTTTTATTGTTTTGATTCAAAGAATGAAAACTTGAACACCATTAACACAGTGAGGGCCCAACACATCATAGTTATTCCAGAAATGAGAATAGAAAGACACATTCATGGCAAAATAAGGGAGCAGCTATCACGGCACCCAGAAACAACAATCAATCAGAGAAAGAACCTATTATCGAAATTAGGGCAACTTCAACAACAATTACAGCAGCACCAATTAGGGCAACATCAATCAATCACAACAACACCTTCAAAACCAATTGGGGGAATAGAAATTAGGGGGATTTCGAAATTAGGGTTAGGGAATTCGCAAAATAGTGTTAGAAATCGCAAATTAGGGCTGAAAATGAGAAATTAGGAACGAACCTGTTCGTGGTGGTCGCCCTTCGACGGAATCGCCGCTGTCCGTCGCGGCGGGCGCGTCCTTGCGTGGTGCTGCTTCAAATTGTGTGGTTGGTCGCTGCGTCCAGTCGCCGTCTGTGCTGCGTTCGTCGCCGTCGACTGTGGCGGTGAACGGTGGCTAGCTGTCAACGAGAAGAAGACGGAGGAGAATGAGAGTGTTGTTCGTGAGAGAAGAAAGACTCGTGTCGTGGCTTCTGTAGAGTTGTTCGTGGTGCACTCACTTGCAGTGACACATTATTTTTTTAAGTCAGAGCGGGCCACCGGCTGGCCGGTTGTGGCCTGCGCACCGGGTTGGCGGGCTGACAGATTACATTCTCCGTCCCGGCCTGTTTTTTTTATATGGGCCAGGCCTGGTCCTTATTCTAATCCCTCTCCACAACACAACCATAACCTTAATCATATAACTACTCTTACAAAAGTCATATATTATTATATTCAGTAATTATTTTATTCTAAGAATGATGAATATAAAAGTATTATTATAAAAGAGAATATAATATAGAATCTAAAGGATAAATATACTCAAAAGTTTAAATGAAATAATCAAAAAATGTAAAAACAAAATTTGAAAGTAAAATATCAATAACTCCAAAACGTGAATTAAAAAATACGAACAACGGTACTAATAGCATAGCATATTATACAAATATGAGCTTAAAATATAAAATAAAAAAAAAACAAGATAAAATAAATTAAAACAATTTCTTACATTTTTTTTCAAATAAAACTTCCCTGTTTATAACTATAAATATAATTTATAACTAAAATAAAACTACTAAAAAATAGCAACCGCTTACTTAAAACTAGTAAATATAAATGGAATCTAAGAAACTAACCAACAACTACTATAATTTGATTTAATATATAATATGATTAAAAAATCATATATAAAATAAAAAATTATGTATATCAATAAGAAATTATTTTTTAATAATTTGATTAATTGATTTTAAAAATTTCTACATTTATAAATTTTTTATATAATCATATATTTTCTAAAATGTTATTAAAATTTTTAAATTATTAAAAGAAACATCTTAAAATTAGAAAATGTATTTAGAAAATCATATATAAAATGATTTAGAAAATATATTTAAAAAATCGTATGTAAAATAAAAATTTACGCATATAAAAATATTAAGAAATTATTTTTTAATAATTTCATTAATTAATTTTAAATTTTACATTTTAAAACTTTTTATATAATCTTATCAAAATTTTAAATTATTAAAAGAAACATCTGAAAATTAGAAAATATATTTCGAAAATCATATGTAAAATGATTTTAATATATAAAATATTTAGAAAATATATTTAGGAAATCACATCTAAAATAAAAAAATTATGTATGTCAAAATTTTAATAAATGAAAAAAGTCAAAAAAAATTCAATGAATTTTATCAGCACGAATTTGGAGAAGTTGTCACACCTTGGGTTCAACTATATTTTCGCAAAAGTTGCATCCACCTACACGAATTTAATATTTTTGAATTTTGAAAAAAAGTTGGATTATCCATTTATGATTTTGATTTAGTGTACTTTAGGTGATATCAATTGATCTCGTGATAGAGGTTAAGTGAGTTAGGTCACAATCAAATACATTTAGACTTGTGTCATACTCTCAAGTAAAGAGTTATATCTTGATTAATGAATTTAAAATTTTTAACATAGTGATAAACGCTCATCTTAACAATTGGTATCAGAGCCAAGATCAGGAATTCAACAATTTTGGAAAAAATTGCATTATCCTTGTCCTTTTATGATCTTGATTTAGATTAATCTTGTTGGATGTCATGTTTGAATGTATGAGTTCAACATTAACAAATAACTCATACTCTTGTTTCACAACTTCATCATAAATTTCTCCAACTTTTTTATAATTGAATTACGACAAACAATTAACCCTCTTCATGATTATTTAGAAAGTAACTCAAGTATATAATTTCAAAAATAAATGAACCAAAATGGTAAAATAACCAATAACTACTCCTAGCAACAAAACATAGTTTTTATAAATTGAAAAGGGTATCTATACTTTTTCTTGGAATAATAGATCAATATGGCCCTTCTGCTCGCATGAGGCATTTATTCACCAAGGCATTGAAATTTTCATGCTCTAGGCAGTGGTTTCCCATGGAGAAAAGCATCAAATAAAACAAAAGATCTCTTTGGTTGGGTAGTTGGAGTGCCATGTGAAGCTCCTCTCACTATGGCATAGGTAAGGTGATTCCCAAAAACTTGTGCCCATCCTCCAACCTTAAAAACAAAGTAAAATGTGAGCAAAACGATTCATATCAAACAAACCCACCAAAACAATGTTATTAACCTGTTTGTCCACAAACCAGGCACTGTAAGGCACTGTGGTTTTAAGCCCTGCTTTCTTTGCAAGTTTATCAACTAATCTTCTGGTGCCCATGAATGGAATCACAGAGTCTTGGTCCCCACTGTCAAATACATTAAATATGGATTAACAACGAACGAGATCAAAACTTGCTTAATCAAATGTTCTAATTTAGATATTATTAACCTGTAAACGATGACTCGAAGGCCTGATTTTACAAGGAAGCCGACAACATTAATTGTCGGTATCTCTCTGTTGAGTGGGTCATAATTTGCGAGTACAATCCTGACATTGGAAGAAGTGTCAGCACCAGAAACCATTCCTACCATACCCTTAACAATTACTACAATCAGTGTTTATTTCAAACATAATAGAATTAGAAGTAGTTTTACTTGCTGCACAAACGATAATTGTTACTTCCCACCACACGGGCATGAAGAGCCTTCTGCACATCTTTTCTGTTCAAGTACTTCTCTGAATATTTCAAAATACACTCATCAACTTGCTGCACCATTCAAATTCAAGGACCAAAAATCCAATTAACACCAATTATGAAAATAAAAATGCTGCACTTTTAAATGTAGGAACAGAGAATGAATCAAAATTGTAGTATATTTTAATAGAAATCTCACCTGGTCTGGTTCTTGGGTTTGAAGCACATCATGGGAGTTCCTAAACTGAAACATCCCTGAACTTAGCATCTCCTTAAGAAAACCTGCCTGAGAAACATTGTAAGAAAGACATCTGTCGCCAATGACGTAATATGGATCAATGAAAGATGTAAAAGAATATTCTTCTGAGACTTTTTGAGCTGCAAGAAGACAATCGTTGGAAAGTTGACGGCCAGTGAAGTATTCTCTTAATAATCTGGACGAGTTGCAAATAGAGGTCTTGATTTTGTAAGCATGATCAGTGATGATTCCATGAGACCAGTAATATTCATCAACTGAATTCATATCAGTGTCAAAATCTAGAAGAGGGTTTCCAATCTGCGACGCAAATGCAAAGATAAATTAGAAAATGCCAGAACATGAAAGTAACATAAAGACAAAAAAACAGTGAAAAGAAAAGTCTCAGCCTTTACTTACTGCTATGCCCTTTAGGTTAAAATTCAATTTAGTCTTAATAATGAGTTCGGCAAGTTGAGGTACATAGTGACCTGCCACCAAAACCAACACTGTCAGAGTTACCTAGTCATGGATTAAGATTCCTCTAGTTTAAAAAAAGTAACTGCATGAAGTCATGATTTAACTGTTCAATTCTTTGATCATATTAATTACTTTTTGTGATCATAATTTCATGCCATTGTAGAGCATCCATGCCAGCAAACTATATAGTTTTTATATGTAAAATTCAAGTGTGTGTGTGCGTGGTGTGTCCTTACCTCCATAACTCTCTCCCATTATATAAAAGTCTCTGTTTTTGAATTCTGGGAACTTGGCAAACCAACGCTGCAGGAAAACTAGACTGTCTCGGGCTAAAGAAACAATTAATATTAACAGAGAAAAGTGTTAATTTTATGTTCAACATGTGAATGGAATCTAAGATAAACAGAAGGAGCACCGACTCTGACAGAAGAGATAAGCACTTGAAAACAGAATAAAGAAAAGAAGAAATTGATTAGGTGTGTTGCATAAGAGAGTGAATAAACCTGTGACTTCATCGTTCAGAGTCTTATAAAACGACAAATTGAGAGAGTAAGAGAATCCAACACCTGCTGGTGAGTCCAGGTACAAAATGTTTGCCTCTGAAAAAGAAAGGATTCAAAGGAGCTGAAAAGATGAGCTTGGTTAAGTTTGTGGCAAGGAGAGATAAGGTTGTAAAAATTTCAGCACCTTTGTTCCAACTATACTGATTTTTCTGAAGAGCCTCTCCTTGGTTTGTAACAAAAGGACCATGTTCGGTGAAGGCTCCAATTCCAACAGATGTGCAGCCAGGCCCTACAAAGCTCAAAACAAAAAGAAACATAAACTCTGTAAAAAAGTGTCAGATTCTAAGGCTCGTCACAATCCTAGTTGATGAGTGCATTAGCTTAATACAAGTACAAAGAAAGGTGTTTGATAGAGAAAGTTGAATGTGGATTAACCTCCATTGAGCCAGAGAACCAGAGGCTTTGAAGAAGGGTTGCTTTGTGCTTCAACAAAGTAGTAAAAAAGAGCTCTTTGATTATTGTCATCAACGGGTACATAGCCAGCAAATTGTTGGAAGGAAACTGGTGACTGTTGAGGCAAGTGTTTCACCTTATCAGCTTCTGGAAATGGCTTAACCAGTGAGGACATGAGCAGTGAAGTTGCGATGATTGCGGGTATGAAGATCCATGGCTGGGGAAACATGGCGTAATGGATGAAAAAATGTAGTGAAATGTGTAGTGTAGTACAGGGAAAGCTTTTTCTTATCCTAGATCAGTAGCTCTAGCAGGTTCCTTGTGATCATAGAGGTCCTACAAAACCTCACTTTCTGCTTGCTATGTTGGAACTCAAATATAAATTTGAGACCACTTTATGAACAACTTAAGTAACTTAAACTTTGAAGTTGTAAAAGATATCCCACTATCCAGTGCTGTCTATTGATAAAATTTTCTGTGTTATTTTTGTCGAGAATGCTACTTGTGTCGGCATCGAAAGCATAGTAGAATGAAAAGGATGTTTCATTAACTTATGTTTGGTCAATTGTCGTCATACCATAAAAAGAAGTGTAAGATGGCAGTGTTAAGTGAATTGACCTATAGATTATTATTGTGAATTGTGAAGAAGGGTTATAAAATTGGGTCTACGAAAGGATTGTATATTGGGCTGGTCAAATGGCCCGTTAATAAGATATAGAAATGGGGTAGTTGCTTTTGGCACTCCTATAGTTTCTCCTGCACTAATCTGGAATCCTTCCTACCCTTTATATTGGTTAATTTCAAAGTCATGAATTCTGCATTGTTAATCGTGTTTGGATAATTGATCACAAAGGTAAAAAGTTGCGGGAAGATTTTTCTTTTTCAGTAAGAAATATTTGAAGTAATATATGTTATTAGAATGATTTTCTCTAGGAAGTTATTATTTTTCTCCATTATATTGGATGTATTCCAGTAATACTTACAAATACACTCTCATAATTTAAGTATAGAAATATAAAATTAATATTTAATTATTGTTTACATAACTATTATCTTTGTAAAATACTTAAATTTAGAATTAAAAATTTATAAATTATTTTCTAAATTTCTTTTATAATTTTTGCGAATCGGCTTGTGGACTCATAAACTCAAAATTATATGAGACACTATTAATTTACAAAGGGAGCTTTTCGCTGCACCCCCAACCTTTCTCCTGTGTCTCCAATAATTACCCTTTTGACCCTAATAAATTTTTACCTATCTGGATGGTTGAAAGAATTGAAAAGGCAATTTAGTGTGTCTATTGGTACTCTTGTTTTTATCTCTGCGAGCTGCACCCCCAAATATTTCCTCGTTTTGTTTTCTTCCTTTCGTTTTCTTCTTTCCGTCTCTTCCACAATTTTTTTTGCTCTGTGAATTGTGGTCTCTGCCTATCTGTCTCTGTTTCATTTCAAGCTCCCAATAGTGGTCCATGTTGAAGCTGTTCCAAGCTCCCATACGTGCTTGAAGCTCTTTCTGACCACCAGTTGTTTGATTACCCTCTGAAAGGTTTTCTCTTCAAAGCTCTTCTCTTCCAAGTTAGTTTTCTTTCCATTTTAAGCATATTACATTTGTTGTTATGACTAGAATGTTGGAATGTTGTTTGTTATTTTGATATTTAATTTTGTGATCATTGCGGATGTCGACACCCGTTTCAAAAATTTGTGAAACGGATGTCGACATTCGCTTTAGAAAAGTGTGAAACAGATGTCAACATTTATTTCGTTATCTTTTTCTTTTTTGTATTGTAGATGTTAACATCTGTTTCAGAGAAGTGTGAAACAGATGTCAACATCCATTTTATTATTTTTATGCTTTTTTTATGTATTGTAGATATCAATATTCGCTTCAGAAATTTGTGAAACGAATGTCGACATCTATTTTGTTATTTTTCTTACTTTTATTGTCTTGCGAATATCGATATCTATTTCAAAAATTTGTAAAGAGATATCAAAATCCATTTTGTTATGTTTTTAATTTTTTTTATTACGAATATTGATATCCATTTCAGAGTCAAACGGCATGCGTTTTGTATTATGCAATTGTAAGCCATACATACGGCGTCAAAAATTGTGAGTAAAGAGGTTTGAGAGGATTCTGAAACTGGTAATCGTCGTCGTCCTCGTAGTCTGTGGCGAAGGTGAGTGCGATCTGGTACTCCTTCAGGAACTTGTTCGAGACGAACACTTGCTCGAACGAGTCTGGGAAATTGTCTGGGAAAGTAGCAGCTACGTTGTCTGACGCCGCGGTACCTAAATTTGTTGTTGTCGGGGCCACCTTTGCCTTTGCATTTACGAGCGGTTTTGGTGTCATTGGAGGGCGTGGCGGTGGTGGCGGTGGGTTTGGTTTCTTGGGGTTGAGGTTGGAGAGAGGCCATTGGTTGGGCCCAGTTTTTAATCTGAGGGGAAAGATGGAGAACCTTGGGTACCTCGTTCAGCGTTGATGTTGATAAGTCCAAAGACCTCTGCTGCTGAAAGGGGTTTCGATGTCAATGTCATCCCTGTCAATGGTGGAATAGGGCGGTGTAACATGCAATTTATATAGGAGAGAGAAAAAAGTAACCCATCCAATAAATAAACACACACACACTTTCTTTTCTTCATTTTCTAGTCAAGTTCTCTTTCCACACTGCTCCATGTTTTTACCACCTTCATGCTCATTACTGTTCACCAAACTTATTACTGCTACTTTCCCAGACAATTTAACTCATCACTAAACTGCAAAATTTTCACCAACTTGGCTAAGTGAAAAAAAAAGAAGTTCATCTTCATTGGCTGCTTTTGGATATGTAGTCTTAGATATCCGAAACCTTTAGTTTGCCTTCCTTTCATGGCTATCTCAAAATGGAATACTATCTAAAAATACAAGGTTGAATATTTGAGTGGTGAACAAATTATTTGAGTGGAAGAAAAAAGAGGGGTGCGGGAAGAAATGCCCTAATACTTTTGCGTGAGGATGGAGATATGTGATTGGCATTTTATTTTGCTTTCGTTTTTGAATTTCAGTTTTTCGTAGAGGGCAAGCTTGTATGGTTGTGAATTTTAAACTGATATATTCTTTAATTTGCAATTTTGAAGATAGTCTCGGTTCTTAATCTTTAGGTTTAATTATGTATTTGAGTCACAATCTCAAAATGGTTTCCAAATTTTTAAAAGTCTCAAATTGATTCATTTTTTGTTAAAACGTCTCAAGTTTGTCCTTTTTGTTAAGTCAAGGTTGACGTTGTCAGAGGGAGTGTCACGTGTCAGTTCCTAATATTTTTGATTTTTTGATTTTGAATTTTGAATTTTTTAAAAAAAAATCAAAAAAATTGCCACGTGTCAAGCTGTCATCGTGCCACGTGGCAATGATAGAGTGATGTGATAGTGACACGTGTCAGTATTATGCCAGTGTCATTTCCTTAGTCTCAATTTGGTCCTTTTATTTTAATTTTTGTCTTAATTTAGTCTCAATTTTTGTAAAAATTAACAATTTTGTCCCTCTCCAAATTGAAATCAAATTTAATTTCTATAAAATTGATATTTCAAATAAATATTTTTAACCAAATTAAGTTCATTTAATTAATATTTTACATTGAACTTTATTTAAAATTGTTTTAAAGTTGTTAATAGAAAATAATGTTAATAGAAAAAAATTTATAAATTAACTAATTCATGTAACAATAAAAAATATATAAATTTAAAATTTGAAAACAATTTTAAGTAAAGTTGAATGTGAAACACAATTTTAAATAAACTTAGTTATGTTAAAAATATATAATAAAAATATCAATTTGAATAAAAATATCAAATTTAATAAAAATATTTGTATAACATTTATA
>Ga0214543_1001736_pt1 | contig 42655 bp, 25 predicted proteins | sample CNSS2metaG_FD_160094 | JGI IMG/M metagenome (GOLD analysis project Ga0214543, IMG submission 160094) | Root nodule microbial communities from cowpea collected in UCLA plant growth center, Los Angeles, California, USA - CNSS2 | ecosystem: Host-associated > Plants > Roots > Nodule | place: USA...
TAACTTTTTTCGTGTTTTTTTTTTTTTTTATTTTACTACCGCATATTTAAAAAACATTCTTCATAGGACAATATAAGAGAGTGATAAGAAATTTTCATGAGGTTTTATTTTATTTTAAATTATATGGTTATTGATTTAAAATTATTTTATTTTATTGGCTAAATAATTTAATTACAAATTCTTTTATGAATTTCATTAATGAGATATTATTCATAATATGATTGAGACTAGAATAAGTTTAAAAAGGGTATTTGTTCATTTTTTTTACGAAATAAATTGAAAAAAGAAATACACTGTTAAAGTTTATTTGTTCATAATACACTGTTAAAGACTAATTGAGATACAGTTTGAGTTTATGATATCTCTGTGTAGAAAATAATACATTTTGAACATTAATTTAAATGAAATAAAAGCTTATGAAAATAGAATTTAAGAATTAAATCAAGATGCCGATTTTAAAAAGTAAAATAAAGTTTTGGAGAATGAGAATATTTAGAACTTTCCTTCAATATGGTTTGGACAAAGGACACTTAACCATGCTTCAATTTTATTATTTTGTTGCAATAAAACTTTGACATTATTTGCACTGGAAATTCTACTCAAAATTAAAATACTAATTAACTTTCCACATTTAATGAACTTTATCTTTATCTCAACATCTCTATCTTCTTTCAATGCGTTAAGAAGCTTCTTTTTTTTTTTTTTTTTTAAAATTTATTAAAAATTTAATTTTATTTTAAAATATTAATTTTTTTAATAAATTTTTTTTTTTTTTTTTTTTATAAAATGTATTAACAAGTTAAGTATACTTTAAGACTATAAATTTCTTACATCAACCAATTAGGAAATACTTTGGATATGAATTTCAGCAAGGTTATTACAAAAACAAATAATTTTTAAGGCTTATATGCGTTCTTTATGACATAAAATGAGTGAATTTTTACTTTTGTTATCGTAAATGCTTTTTTATTCTTCTTTTTTTTAAAGAATACATCTTTTGATCATACGATACTAATCAATTCTTTATTTAATGAACAAAATGTCAATTTTTTTCTTCTAAACTAAGTATTGTACTATAATATTGACATGCGTTACCTTAAGATAAGTCAAATAAATATTATTTATCTATCTTAAATTGTATACAAAAGTCATAAAGTAATAATTTAAAATTTTAGAAATATAAAAAAAAATATTTTACCAAACTAAAACAAAATTTCACATATTTTGAGAATTAAACAGAGTAATTTTAAATTTTATAGGAATGAAATTTAAAAATAAATAGGAACCAAAATCAAAATTTCCTAATTAACTTTAAAACACATTTACATCAATTTATATGAAACTTTATTATTAAATGAGAGTTTAAACCTTTACACTATTCGTATATCAAATTAAATTCAAATTTGGTAACAAAAATATTATTTCAAAATTACACTGTAATCCTTCTCAAAAATATGCGAAGGATAGTATGAAGTGAAAGAATCATTTTAACAATAAAAATGAAAGTAGAAATCATATAACGTGTTTTAGTGATAGTGTAACCTTTAAATATTTATATTTTACTATCCATACGTATATTTGTACTCTCAAACGAGTACAAGCCTGTAATGCATATTCTTTCATTCATAGACGTGAATTTCTATGTTGTTCCCCTTTGATCTGCACTTCAGGTTTCATACGTAGGCCAATCGTGCAAAATATTTCAACATTATAATTGTTAGGAATAGTCCAAATGTGAGTCAATGTCTTACATTAGATAGAATAAACAAAATTAAACATTACATAAGAATAAAGACTCATAACACAATTGTCTTAAAATTTTGGTGTAAAACTGGTATCAAATGTTTTATATGAGTAAGACAAATGTCATATAATCATATAAAATCATAATATCTTAATGTCTATGATCATAACCCATGTGACAAAATTATATAACCTATCAATAATGCTTGCAAGAACAACTGCACGCAAACAAACTCGTTGGAAACATGGTATAACCTACAAGTAAGTATCAGTATAATATCCTAGGAAAAGAAATTGGAGTTTTTCTTGTTAACAAGAAAGTTTCTTTTCATGTTCTTGAACTGGTCGATGTGTAACAAATCATTCATCACAGAAAGATAAAAACAAGATTTTAACATGACAGGATAATGAGAAAAATCCATTTTCTATTGATCAGTGATCACAGAGTTAAAATTTTTTAGGAGTTAGGAAAACAAACTCACATTTATAACTCTAATGATTGATGTATTTTACGAGAAAAAGAGGGTGAAAAATACTAACTCTTTCACTAACAATTTACTCATTTGACGTCTGGTAGTAACTAGTATATTGACATGCAGAGTATGGATCTAAGGTAATTCCTGCCAAAGAGCGATGTGTAGAACTATATAGGATTATGTGAATGGAAATCTTTTTACAGGAAAGAAACCAATTCAATCATGGAATCTGTGGATTCCAATTTGGTTATCGACGACACACTTGTTCATATATCATCTATTCGAGATTGGCCTTGAACTGTTGCAGAAATTCACGTGAAGCTCGAATTGGTAAGGAAAAAAGTCACGGCGTCATTAACCACAATTAATATAAGCCACTGTTAATGATAAATGTATGATTGGTGATGTCTGACTCTGGTTGAGTTTTGTGGTCCGTGCTACTGTTAGGTAGTTGATTATTAGTTGTCATAGCTACCATGATTTATGCAAATAAATAAACATACCAGCCTTGTTTTCAGAATTACAATCTTCTACAAACTTGGGTAATTATATAAGGTCACCGATAATGATTTCATTTAATCTTTTGGCAGCACTTACGTAGTTCCTTTATTTATTACATTTTTTTTTCTTTCATTGAAAACAAAAGGTTACATGCGAGATGGTGATGGACGTGATTGTCAACATCCAACAGCAATATAACTTAGCTAGTCTCTATGTATGAAGACAAAAACATGTTCCCACTTGAGGACAGACTGCCCCATCATATATACTGGTAAAAGCATCACCCATTTCGCATTCCTGATTCATTCGTTTGATTAAATGAACATTAGGTTGTATTGACAGATGTATTTCAGATCTCAGTTTCATTGGTTTATCTTATAGTTTATACAACCGTAGTTACTATTTGTTCATCTTAGATGCCTGATAACAATTTATTATTGCAGCAAAGCCTCAATAGGAAATATCTGTGTAGTTCAAGGACTTCTGATGGAAAGGAAGGAGATAGAACATGCCATAATCAAAAGGCTATGTTTGAGACAAACACGTTATTTGTCTGATTAGGTCATGAGAGTGAATATGGTAGTATATATAGACCATAGTTAACCAAAATCGGTAAATAAAAAAAAATTAACAGTGTATTAACAATATTCATGACTTAACTGATAATGCCTTGGTGCTTCTAACGTGAATATTAACAAGCTACACAACTTATCTTGATGTGACTAAACAACTTACCCTTTTGAGCGACTAATTTGAATCCAGAAATTTACAATTGCATCAGATGTGAAGGGAGAAGATTTTGCATCGAAATAGCATTCAACTACAGAGAAATACAATATCATTTGTATGGCCAGTCTTAGTTCGATTCCTTTCTTGAGAGACAATAAAGATTAACATTGACAGAAATCACACATAGATTCCAATCTCAAGGCTCCCACTTCCCCCATATCCCAACATCCTGATAATTTATTTTCCATGAAAACGTACTGCAGCTCAACTTGATGCCCTCAGTAATTTGGTTCCAAATCAAATCCATATCAACAATTTGGATGGCTTAACAGTGATTGACAAATTTAGTATTTTCAAACAGATATGAACTGCGTAAATTGCCTCTAACTTGACTGCCAAACTTGAAGTCCAAACTTATGATTCAGCATTTATGACTATCCTTCATCCATCTTATGCTTTGGCATTGACTATCTCTGTCAATGAATGTGTCAAGTCAAATCCGATACCGTGATTGGCATAAGATTCATTCGTGAAAGGGGTAAATTGACATGGCATAATTATCATTTCCCCTCAACCGAATTTCCTCAACAATTTATTTACCAGAAATCTCCGCAAGAACAGAAGCCATCCTTGAAATGGTGAAACCGATTTGAATCTCTCAGGATAATCTCCCTTCTGGTTGTCTTGGACATGAACTTAACCATCTCATGACAATCACCACATACTCGTAAGTTCTTGGCGACCCTAATAGTCCTGCCTGGGGACAGATTTAATATACCAAAAGCCACAGCTAACTTCTCACTGTGCCCACACAAAGCCGCTTCCTTCTCCGTGTCGTCTGCATTAATCAACGCATACCTCATCTTTGGAGAATAACCTTCGTTCTTCATCTTTATTCTCAAATTATTCAGCAATGAGACTATAGTTTTGGCTTGAGGGTGTGCAGAATCTGCAGAAACAAAGGTGGTACTTTTTCCTTGGACCTCTATCCAACTACAGCCTGGGCTCTTTTTTAGTCCCAGCTTACTAATCCTCTCCCGTAACTTCTTTACTTCTTCCCACTTTTCTGCCTCTGCATAGACGTTGGCCAGAAGAACATAATATCCTGTGTTGTATGGCTCTAGCTCAAAAACATGCTCTGCCACTTTTTCTGCTAGCTCCACATCATGATGGATCCTACACCCACAAAGCAAGGCACCCCAAACAGTAGCATCTGGTTTAATTGGCATTGTCTCAATGAAGTTGTACGCCTTAGACAGATTTCCAGTGCGGGAAAGGAGATCTACCATGCAAGCGTAGTGCTCTAACTTGGGCTCAATGTTGCATTCAGTCATGGAATTAAAAAATTCCCATCCCTCATTCAGTAATCCAGAATGACTACAGGCATAGAGTATGGAAGTGAAAGTAATCTCATCAGGCTTAATACCTACAATCCTCATCTTCTGAAAAGTGGCAATTGCTTCATTTCCCAACCCATGCATGCCATACCCAGTAATCATAACGGTCCAAGAGATCAAATCCTTCTCAGATACCATATCGAAGAGCAACTGTGCATGAATTAGCGACCCACATTTTACATACATGTCGATGAGTGCATTGACTACATGCAAATCTGATGAGTGCCCATTTCTCAATATCCACCCATGAATCCCTCTGCCTACGTCAAGAGCAGCAAGGCTTCCACAAGCTGGAAGAACACAAGCCATTGTAAAGCCATCAGGTCTTGATGCTTCTTGCATCTCAGAAAAAAGTTTAAGAGCCTCATTAGGGAGAGAGTTTTTTGAATAACCACCAATCATGATATTCCATGAGACAATGTCCTTCGCTGGAATTTCAGAGAAAACTCGATAAGCTTCTTCCATGCTTCCACATTTTGCATACATATCCATGAGAGCATTACACACGGGCAAGCTCAAGGTCACGTTGTTCTTTCTAAAGTAATTGTGTACATCTCTGCCTTTTTCCAGTGAGTTGCTATAGGCGCATGCATGAAGGACACTAGTCATGGAATAAACATCTGGACTAACCCCTTTGCATTCCATTTCATAGAATAATCTTATTGCATCATCATATAGACCTTCTCTTACATAAGCAGAAATTAATGAAGTCCAAGAGACAACAGTTGTTTGACCCATTTTCCCAAAAACTTTAATTGCGTCATTTAAATTACCACATTTTGAGTACATGTCTAATAAGGTATTGTTAAACCTACCTTCCCTGCCAAAACAAGTTTTCACTCCATGACCATGAACTGCTCTCCCAAATGAAAGACTACCAGCATTCGCACAAGCTACTAGAACATTAACCAAGGTAGCCAAATCCACACCAACCCTTAAAATAAGCATCTGGATGAAAAAATCAAGTGCATTGTGGTAAAAACCATTCATCACGCACCCACTTATCATCGAATTCCAGGACACAACATCTTTCTCACTCAATTCATCAAACAACTTGTGTGCAGTGTCAACTCCTCCACTTTTGAAATAAGTTGCAATTAAGGAGTTAACAACAGTATTATAAGAACCAAAGCCTAGTTTATAAATATACCCATGTATTCTTTTACACTCCCCTACCCTTCCCAAAGTAGCAAAACACTTTAAGATGCATGAAAACGTATAAGAATTCCCTGTAATCCCCAGTTTCTGCATTTTCCTAAAAAGATATATACTTTCACGATAATCACCAATCTTTGCGTATTCAGACATCATAAGATTCCACAGAAAAACCTTGTTATCACTGAGAGTATGATCGAATATCCGTCTCCCTTCTCTTAAGTCTCCACAACTCACATACATGAACACTAGTTTTGGACCCAAAACCCCTTCAATTGGTATCCCATTGGAGGAGATAATTGAATGAACCATCTTACCCTCTTGCAGACGCTTACGTTCAGCACAAAGCTGCAAGATAGAAGCGTAAGTGTTCAAGTCAAGCTCGGAATTTTGGGACAGTTTGAGCAATTCCTCGGCATTCCGAAGATCACCCACCTCGCAGAATTTGCTAATTTTGGCGTTTTCATCCAACATGAAAGAGACACCGACCCTAGTAATACGAGGAACATCCAAATTTGAAGATAATAAACATTTTCTTGAAGATTGTCTGAAGAAGATGAAACCGTTCAGAGGTCTGGGATAATTTGCTTCATTTGAATGACAGCTACAAGTTGAGCAGCTGCTAAAGTTGGTTATGATTCTCAGCATTGTCAACATGACTCTTCGCTCCTCCTACTTCGAGATATAATCTATCATCTTAAATCTATATCTCTATCTATCTATCTGTATATTCTTTAATCATTATGAAAAGTGTATGAATTAATTCATGAGTCTGAGAAATAAAAGTGTCAAATAACTATTTAAAATTAAATATTGTTATTTTAATTTTTAAAATGTGCATTTATTATTATTATTATTATTATTATTATTATTATTATTATAAATTTCATAATCATTATTATATGGAAAAGAATAAAGCAAAATGAATGTTAATTGCTTGAAATGTAACCAACCATGAAAGCAAATAGCAGTTACTGGAAAATAGAAGCATTAATTTAAGGTTGCTTCTTCCTCTACCTTTATATATAAAAAATCTTAACAATTTCTGAATTAGGCAATTCAGAGATTATTTTCTTCTTTAAAGAAAACTTTCAGATTCTATAATTCATAAGTCAAAAATAGTTTTCGGATTTTGTAACTCAAAAGTTAAATGACATGATTTTTTTTTTCTTAATTACTATTGACTACTGGAATTATACGGTTCAAAAGTCAATTTTGACATTATAAGCCGGAATTTTTTTTTTTTGGAGAAAAAGAAAATTAGATTATGCAATTTAAAAGTAAAAAATAACTTCTAAATTGTTTTATACAAATTTATATTTGACTTTGGAATTTTACAATTCAAGAAATCAAAATGGAAAGTCTTTTTGTATGCGGTGCACAAAGAAATGTATGGAGGTGCAAGCAAAAAACTGCCCGATTTAAATACTTGACTTGAAAAAAAAAAAGTCTGAAGGAGAAGATGCAGTTGAAAATAAAGTTCAGTAACATAATTTGAAAAGGAAAACAAATTGCAAGAATGTAAGTGGAAAAGCAATTTAAATGACTAAAAATTTTAAAAAGAATGAAGATGCAGGAGAGAAAGGCTTTCAAAGAGTAAACCAAAAGCAAGAAAAATTGCAGACATGTAATGAATTTCATTTACATGTTATGTAAGACATGAAAGATGTTACGCGATATTTTGTCTAATAGTTTCCAACCACTAAAATTGGATTCGAGGTCTTATACACAGATTTTTGTTTTTAATGATCGAGAAATTGATAAAGACATTTATGTTATAACTGACTACACATATTTGATAAAATTATGATATTTATCTGGATATTCATGACATTAATAATTGTTGATAAGTTTCATTTTCAGCAATTGATTTCAAACTTCAGTTATTTAACGTGCAGCTCAAAGTATATTTTGAACACTTAAAAAGAAAAGAAAAATAAAAATTTCATACTAGCATAAATAAAATATACATCGTATAATTGTTATTTCTCCTGCTCAATGTCTTTACTTTTTTATGTTTTCTTTGTATCAAATGATCGTAAATGCATTATATTATAATAAATAAAACATTTTTCATCATCTGCTCGCATAACTTTCTCAGAACTTTTCTCAGTCTAAATACCATTGATTTATAAAGGAAACGGCAATATAGTCATCACAATAATTGGGAAGAAGACTCAAAGTTTGAAAAAAAGTTATATACTTGAGAATCAAGATCATTTATAATAAAGCACATAGCTGAAGAAACTACACTAGAATGACACACAGCCAAATAAATCCAAAAAAAAAAAAAAAAAACAGAAAGAAATGAAATAAGTGAAATAAGTGAAAAGGGGGAAATAACTTTAACTTAAGTGTTTGTTTTGCAGTAAATTCTTGACTTGATTCTTACAAATAAGATCTATTGTCCCCAAATGTAAAATACCGTGTTTGTGTGTGTAATATATATATACCTCAGAACAACACCCTCTCCAAAATTTGCAACTTGAGCTGGTAATTTCTTCACACGGAAGTTTCTCATCTTCATGGCACAAACCCTATGTTAACTAGGACATATGGTTAAGCATTAACATCACTAAAATCTGATGCATCATAGCATGTATGCCAGAAATCCACTCACTCACTATATTTAGTGAGAATGAAGAATTGAAGGCAAGAGTAATATTGGAGCTTGATTCACCAGCTAGAACACATTTACACGAAAAAACCATGACAGAACAAATGCTATTACCAGGCATGCCATCAAGAAGTTACAAAATGGTTGTCCTGGAGAGCATCCACCAAACCTGCGGGATGAGTTGCCACCGTCTTCCATGAACCTTCTTTCATTCCACTTTTCCATAAATTCGTAATTACTAACACCCGATACATTTGTTGCAGTCTCACTACATATTTCACATAACCTGTCATTAAAAATGGTAGCCAATATCAATAATTTATTTGATAATGGATTATAACAAAAGGCACTCACTTGTAAAGGACCATCTTCAAATTTGGCACTATACAGTAGAACTTTAGCATAGAACAAAAAATGGTCAGGATGATAACAACTTCTATAAGCTTTTTTTATTAGAAGATATTGCTCAAAGGAACCTCACGGATAATCATATCTCCAACAATTTAGTTTTTAACCAAGCCAAAACAACAGTGTGTAATTCACATGGAGAACTTAACGTACTGAGACAGGGCTTTTGTTATTGTATTTCAATAAATTTTATTCAGAAATTGCTTAAATAAGCTCTTCTCTATGAAGATTCAATTTGTGGTGGTGATATAAGTATAAACTTACTTTTCTAGAGCATGCCCCATATGTCATCTGAACAGAGAAACATCAGATCCCAAAGAATCTTCAACAAGACAGTTACAAGAGGACTTTCTTTTCAAATATCAAGGACATCGACATGAATATCACGATCAAATGCAATAACTTGCTAGTTTACAAAGTGGTATTATTTAACCTCAAGTTACAACAACTAGAAGCAATTTGCTAATCATATTTATCTCTAACCCATTATTACCTAAAAGTGGAAATCCACCGGCTGTGTAGAACCCCATTAGCTATAGGAACTCCCAATTGGTTGATGGCTACTGATATGCACTGCATAGCTATGTTTGACTATAATAGATATATAAGCGGTAACAAACTTTCCCTTACAATTTCGTTCTATGACATTGATTTACGCTTAACACACTTTCTAAGAAATACCAACCGACAGCAAATAGCAGTACACTAAGCTAAGCCCTGGTATGAATCTAGAAAGGATTTGAAGAAATGCTAATAATGGTATTGGAAAGTCAAGTTCTAATCTAAGAACACAATCAACACATGTAAAAGGATGCCACAGACCTCAAGATTTCAAAAGACAAGTCATGGAAACACAAGAAAGATAAAACCTTCACCATACTACTGTTGAAATTATTAATTTTCCTTGTTATCAAGGTACTGCAGCACGCACAAACATAAACCAACGAAAAGGGCGAGACGAATATTTGCTTCCAGAAATTATGCCAAATTGGATAATTAAGTAAAAAGAAACCCATGAACCCCCACATATTTAGGAAATCAAAAACTTCAAAAAATGCAGATGTTATTGTTTATCTGCAGCCTAGAATCAAAAACTGGTATTTGGCAAAAACATACCTGTTCCCCTTAAGCTTGAACCACGCCTCAGCACAATGAACATGTGCAATGCCTAGCTCATCTTTACATGCACAACCAAGCTGAATCAAATCTGAAAACATAGCACTACTAGCAGCAGGGCCAACAGTTGCTTCATTTTCATCCGATGGTTGCACAGAAGCCAGATGGCAAATCCTACAAATCTGTTCACCTTTAGAATTCTCAGAAAACTTTTTGCGGCTGCTGCATTTTATATCAATCACACATGAATTTTTATCAGTTTCAGACGCCCCTTCTGGTACTTTCATGGATGTAAAGTTCAACCCCGATTCATTAACTTCTGCTTCCAACTTCCTATTATTCTCATTCACATACTCAGTCTCAAAAGACTCGATTACAACCACAGTTTCAATCACTTCCTGATTAACCAAATGGTTTGGATTATAACTAGTTCCCTGATCAACCCCAAACAATTTATTATCACTGATATTTTCTTGACCATGCTTGTCCTGACCCTTAACTTCCTCAAGCTCCTCCTTTAGCTCCTTTTCAGATCCCAAATCCTTACGCACCTCTCTTGAAGTTGCAGTTTCTCCCCTTATACCAACTCTGCCACTCAAGTTGTTCCCATCTACTACATCAATAACTACCCCTTCAACCAAATGACTCGAATTCCCATCTACTCCTTCATGAACCGGACCCATTATCTCACCTCTTTCTTCGCTTATGTTTTGATCCATCGACGGTTAGTTCACTCCCAAACAATGGCACTGTACGAACTCCACCTAAAAACGCTCCCTTTATTAATTACAGAGGATGAACAATGCGGTCAAATGGATGGTGGAAAATTCATATCTTCCAATGACCCACTTCCTGATTCGAGCAGATATTTTAAGAAATAATCAACTTAAAATAAAAGGAAACTGGGGTGTCAACTCTGAGATGGATGACCTCACTCTCCAAGAAAACAAAGTCCCCAAAATAGCCGCAAAGTGATGGGGTTTACCTCCAAACATTAAATTCCACAAACAAATTCAACTCCGAGATGTTTCCAACAGACCCAGGCCAGGTAAACCTGCCTGGCTTTCTTCATGGATTTTGTTGAAGAACAAAAATGATTTTTTTTTTTTAAGTGGGAAATAAAATAGGAGCAGGGTTAAGTGAAGAAAGGAACTGGAAAAAAAAAAAAAAAAAAAAAAAAAAAGAAATTTTAAATAAAAAAAAAAACAATAAAAAAAAAGAAAAAAAAAAAAAACAGTGAGAGAAGGAATTTTCAGTGCAATTGGATCATTAGAATAATTGGGCAAGTAGACAAAACAAAGGAAATAAAAGGTGACTACTTTGTATTCGCATATTTAATAACAACAGCAACCGTAAAATTAATAACCAATTAGATGTATAATTAATTATATCTATAATTATATATTATTTGAATATGAATATACATGTTAGCAAGAAAAAACAACTTTCACATACAAAATTGTGTATGTACGAAGGCTAAGGAGAGAAAAATTATTGAAAAGTTTTTCTTTAGAAAAAACTACTAAAAATAATGATAAATTTCAAATACCGGAAAATTTTTATAAATTTTAATCATTGTTATTTCAATTTCTAATGCATGATTATTGTTAGAAAAGTACAAATCAAGAGAGTGGTTAGTTATGAAATGAAATTTTGCTGAAATTTACCATTTTTAATGTCTTGACTAATAATAGAGTATTTGCCAAAAAAGATTACATGAGAAAATGTATTATTAATAATTTGTCATACACATCAGCAAACAATTATTTTACCATGAAAAGTGCTAAAATTCCAAAAATAATTTGATCGAACATGGAGAGATGAAAAGATAGATAGAGATGAGTAGATGATACAAAGATAAGATTTATTTATTACACTACACTGTATAAAAAGAAAAGTCATTTCCTATTATTTATTGCATGAATTCCTCGTTCAGTGTTATCTGAAACTGAATATAATTAATGAGCAGTGTACGGGGAAGTGGGTGTGTGTATGGTGGCACAAACCAGAACCTCCAACCAGAAAAGGGTGGTGATGTGCAAGAAATTTGCATGGACCTTAAAAAGTTGTGGTAATAGGAATTACGTAATTAACTAGTACTTTAATACTTTTTGACAAAATTTTTATTTTTTTTTAAATCACATCAAATATTTTTTTTAAGTCACAGCAAACTTTCTTTTTATTTAATGAAATACTATCATGTGATTATTGTCAAAAATTTGTGAAAGAAAACTTTGTTAAAAAATTAACTAACAGACAAGAAAGCAGTTTTTGGATTCATCCAGTTTTTAACTACTGGCCGTCAATCTCTTCGCTCAATGACAACTATAATTATCCATTAATGTCTTCCCTTTATTTGTGTATGTTGTCAATTTGTCCTTTGTGTTATTTTATTTTTTTGTCATTGTGCATTTGTTGTTCATTTGTTCTTTTGTGCATTTGCTTCTTCTTCTGCTTCTCTTGTGTGTATTTGTTGTTATTAGTTTGCCAAGTAATGAACTTCACACTTTGTCATTCATGTAAATTACAATGCATTTTTTAGTTGCAAATTTTTTTTTTAATCTTTGTCAATTAGTTTGTGGTTTATATCCTCTTTCTCCTGAGTGACTTCACTTTAATTATTGAAAATAGAAAAATTTTCACTAACTCTCCTTACTTTTGTTTGCCATTTTTATTTTAGCTTGATAGAAAAATGTTAAATTATAAAGTCTGTATTGGTATAAAAATTAAATTTATATTAATTTAATGTCATTCGTGACTTTTATTTATTTATTTAAAATGTAATTAAATAATAAAAATGTATGAAAGGGATCCACATTAAACATGTTTGTTTTGCTTATATATACCCTTCGATGAACGAAAAGACAGTGAATTGGAGTATTTTGTCCCTTTACCTCTTGGTGGTTTTTCAATTAAAATTCAAGACTATTGTGTATAGTTATTTTTGCAATGCCATTGTTATTTAAGGTGCTTAGAGTTCATTTCGATTGAGTTTAGATGAGAGGTTGAACGTATATTATTAACTAAGGTGTTTAAGTTTGTCATGGTTAAACTTTGATTTAATTCTATTGAAATTTATTTTTATTAAAAATTTATCAAGGTATATAACTATTACGAATTCAACAAAATGTAAGTTTAAATCATGCATTAAATAAATAAAAAAATCAAATAACATATAAAAGAGAAAATTTATAAATTCATTCGTTTTAAAGTTTTTTTTATTAAAAGTTATTAAATCTCTTAAATAAGTTTGATTCAAATTTTATTGATATTATATTTTCTTAATAAGCTCTTTGAAAAAAATTCAACAACTCATAATTATTCTTTTATATAAAATAAATTTTCAAATAAAATATTTTAATTCTCTAAGTTATCCATACTTCTGAAAAAAAATATATAACAAATTATCATGTGACATGTTTACAAATTATTAACGAATTTGATTTAGTAATAAGATAACACAATACAACTTATTAGACACTTTTTATTTATTTGTGATTATGGATCCTTATTTATTTATTTTTATGGAAGACAAACACTAAAATATGTACTTTATAGCATTTAAATTATATATTCTTAAGATGCTTGAATTTTTATTTTATTTTTTATCTTCTTATTGAACAAGACTTGGATGCGATATATATGAAACGAGATACACTGAGTCACTTTTTTTTATAAATTACGTCATTAAGATGATTTCTAGTACAATGTGACTTTTTGAAAATAAATTATATTATAAACATTGTCAACATTAACAACAAACCATACCTTTCAAAAAAAAATAAAAATCAATCTTTGATTCATAATATTGTAAAAATTAAATATTTTAACTAAACTGAAAGTCTTGTTTGATATAGCATTATAATACTGGGCCAATGGGTTGCATCGAATATTGAAGAGCGTGTAATGATTGAGGCCTACGGCGGAATGGGCCCCAACGTACACAAAGGAATTGAGTGTACGAAATAGTGTAGAAACAAGAAAGAGACTTGAATTCTTAATGAAAATAATTAATGTTTGAAATTTAATTCTTAAAACAATTTCGAAATTATTTATAACTTAATTAATTTATTTTATGAAAATTTCTATGTTATTAGTTTTATGAATATAACATCTGAAAGTTATTTTAATACACTCATCTAATAATAAGAAATATAGATAAACTTATTTTAGAAAAACAAATTATATAAACAAGTTGTTGAAGTGATTGAACTTACAATATACTAATTTAGACGCTAGTGATTTATTGTTTTCCAATTAGGGCATTGCCTCTTTTAGGGTCTAGTGGAGCTAGTTGTAGGCCCTGAACAAGTCCTGCGTCAAAGGGAAAGGGAACACCATTTCAGTTCCCTTTTGAAAGAGTACAAGTTATCATCTAATAATTAATTCCTGACAGATTATAGTTACTTATGCCACCACCAAAAACCAGGTTTCATTTCAACATTTATCACTTCTTTTTATTGGTACCACATTTATGTTATTCAAATCCACATCATATTTGGTTTGAATTTTAAATTGAGATGGTCGACTATCCCAGAATTTCATAAACACATTCATACATCCTTAAAAGAAATGACATACGCACAACATCCTTTACTTGTCCTGAGGTGTTACGTCTTGTCCCTCTAAAGACAAAAAAGAATGTAAGATTGAATACCAACATGCATAATGTTGGTAATCTTTTTGCATAATTTTCTTCTGTGCCCCAAACTTTCGGATTTTAGTTTTTTCTAGGTGTCCAAAATGCATAAACATTTTTCCACGGGTGAACGCTTTTCAAGATTTTATAGTTACAACTTCACAGCCTAAAGGCAGATTCACAAATTACGAACTAACATTTGTACCAGAAAAACATCACAGTTATAGGTTCAACTTGAAAAGATGCCTAAATATTCTGCGGAATATCATCATTTAGAATTTAGAATTAAGTTGAACTTTGAAATAACCTTAGGATAAAAGGAATGGAGGGGGAAATCAATATATTCCTATGTATTATCTGTATTGTTAAAATGCAAAAAGACATGTACATGAAGTGAAAAGAGCTGGTGTCACCGAGGTCCAGAAAGCTCAATGGCTTCAATAATAAAGGAAGGTTCTTCATGAACATCACTATAATTTTGTGAGAAACTGCAAGTCCTTTCACCATATAGGTTAGTCCCTCCTTGTGACTCCTCTGCCCGCACTGACTGTCCTACCAGACCTTCTAGAATCTTCAGAACTTCTGACATCTTTGGTCGCAAAGTGGGAAGTGACTGAGTACACTGTAGAGACAAATCCACTGCTTTCTCCAACTCTACAGGATCAAAACATCCCCTCAAATCCCTATCTGCTAACACTTCCAACCGTTTCTCCTCATATAAGGTTCGAACCTGCAGGAATTCGGTAGCTTCCTCAAAATTTATGATCAATGCAAACTCTAGAATATAAAGTCATGAATTTCTCCAGGCTAGATTTTGAGCAAGACACACATAATGTTTCAGTATTTCACGACAAGTGTATTAAGGTGAAGCAGTATTATTGGCAAGCTAGCAAGGTCTTAAGTAAAGATTATTATCACGTAAAGACCAAAGTGGCAAACATGAGATGATGTAAAAAAGTGAGCTCCCAAATAATTTAAAGAAACTACTCACCCAATCAAGAATCATTCCCTTTTGGACCTGAGCATTTCCGGCATCAAGTGCCTTGTGTCCTGTTATGAGCTCCAAAAGTAATATGCCGAATCCAAAAACATCTGTTTTTTCAGAAGACTGTCCAGTTGAGAGATATTCTGGAGCAATGTGACCTACTGTCCCTCGCACTGCAGTAGTTACATGTGAATCCCTTTGATCTAAGAGCTTAGCAAGACCAAAATCTCCCACCACAGCTTCAAAACTTTCATCTAACAAAATGTTTGCAGCCTTAACATCCCTGTGGATTATTTTTGGATTGCATTGTTCATGCAAGTATAGAAGCCCCCGTGCTGCTCCAAGAGCAACGCGCATTCGCCTGTTCCAGTCCAATGATGGCTTTTCACGGCAAGTCTCTGTTTGAGGACAAGGGAGAAGAGAAATTCATTGAAATCAAGAGCCATTGGAATTTAATGTAGGAAAGAATGTATTAAAGGAATAAGCTGCATGAATTATGGTGCTATCACAAGATTTTTTTTGCTACAAAAAGTAAACATTTTAATAACTATTACAGATCATACGCTGCCATTTGAAAATGATTAGTTTCTGAAATCCTGAGTAAAGGAATCATTACATGTCACTGATTTGAATCTCCTAAATTCCACTGTAAGAGGCATGTGAATAGCAGTTACATTACTTTACACAACCTTAAGTACAGAATTGAATAATATGAAACAAACCTCTCAAGCGATCAGCAACACTGCCATTGGGCATGTAAGGATAAACAAGTAACCTTTCATCCGGTGTCATACAGAATCCATAGAGACGCAAGAGGTTTCTATGCACGGCCAAGCCAATCATCTCAACTTCTGTTTGAAACTGCACTTCTCCAGTATAATTGGGATCTTTCAACCTCTTTACTGCCACTAACATTTTATTTGCAAGGCATCCTTTGTAGACAACACCAAAACCACCTTGCCCAAGGATATTTTTTGAATTGAAATTTCCGGTGGCAATTTGCAATTCACGGAAGGAGAACCTCTTCAGATGGCCAATATCAAATTCACAATCTTGCTCCACTTCAGATGTCAAGTGTTCGAGTTCAAGAGTGAGGAAAAAACCAGTGAGCAATATGTGCATATTGTTAGAATGTTTTGCAGAATGAAGAAAAAAGGTAGGAAGTTGATGTCAGAAAGTACCATAAGATGTGTACAGAATGTTTGATCTGTACCAATGCAACCAAAATACAAGAAGCACCACTGAAATTACAAATGTGCAACTAAAGCCAATAACAACAGCAAGCACCCTTTGGTGATGACCACCAGTCGACTGAGATGACCCTGTATCTGTAGTTGAATAATCCCTTACATGTACTTCGATTTACTGATTACTAGGCTTTAATATACACAAGTTAAATGTACATTACCATTAGCTGGTTTTGAAAAGCCCATACAAATTTGAGAAGAAGAGGTGCAGAGGAAGCTGTTTCCTGAAATACTGCAATCAAAGAAGTAAAGTGTCAAGTAATGCAATAAACAAGAAGGTTAAATATTTAGAAGAACGAAGAAGAAGTTAAGCCAATGTGGTAAGGAATGTTTAATGTATTAGCTGACTAAACCATTGCAAAATTTGGAAAGGAACGACTGAACGTGCAGCTAGTACATGTACAAGCATTTTTCATTGTTTCCTTAAGAATAACAGACGGGGAAAATAATACAGCATTAGAAAACTGACCTATAACCTTTGGCTAAAATTTTTGGAGTGGGACCACTGAGATTATTGAATGACAAGTCCCTACAGCATTAGGTACAGTAATGAAATGAACATTTTCACTTTTGAGGATCTAAGACGTAAAAATACAACAAAATCGTGATACAGAGCATACAAGAATGAAAGGTCTGTCAGATTAGCAACAAGCTGAGGGATCTGTCCAGATAGTTTATTTTTGCTGAGCCGCCTGAAATACTTTGCATCAATAAATTAGGAAGTAATCAATTAGAGAAAGGCTATTGAAATAGCCAAACAAGAAACAATAATATCATAAACGATAAGTCTATTTGTCAGACCATACTCACAAGTAACTAAGATGAATCAAAAAGCCCAATGAATTAGGAATTTCTCCATCCAGCTTGTTACCAGAAAGGTCAAGGGTTTGAAGCTCTAAAAGCTTTCCTATCTCAGTCGGAATAGGACCAGATAACTTATTGTTCTGCAATAACCTAAGATAATACAATGGGAAAACAAAGTGATAAGCAAAGCTGGATATATAAATGAATGTCTATTATAGTTTTTGATAAAATAAAAAATCTCCTTGCGTTATACAGTATCAAATAAAAATGAAGGTGTCAAAAAGACAGTCACAACGAGAAAATTAACATGGTAAGTGTTAACCATAGACAAACTAAACAAGGTATTCTACACACTATCACGTTGTCTTTTTTGTTACTCGCAGTCTAACTCTCCCAATAAATATTTGGACCAGTCCCACCCACCACATTGATTACTTAAAGCTTAACCTAAATTGCGATCTAACCCAAGAACCACTATTATGGCACTAGCTACCAGTCTATGAGGTCGGTGCAATAGCAGCCTAAAAAAAAAGAATGCATTTTGTAGCTAAAAAGCTTAAACAACCATCACTTGTGTCTGTAACTAAAAATAGAAAATGGACTTTGTTCACAGACATTGATGATTGACCCAAAGTGCTCAAAGGGAGCACTCAAATAACACATTGTACATCTTATATTCTAAAATACACATCAATATCATTACAGCTAAGTCAACCCAAAAAAAAGAGTGCACATTCGAGAATAAACAAGTATCCACCATTCAAGTTGCAACTTACAATGTATGAAGGTGGCTCAAATTACCAATTCCTGAGGAAATCGTACCGGATAAACCCGCACTGGCCATCTCCCTGCCAACACCATCAAATTGTCACCAATTATCAATACCCTCGTGGCTTGAGACTCAAAGATGTATAATTTGTTGCATTAGTCACAACCAAAAGAAAGGAAGCAAGACAAAAAGACTTACAGGGAAACAACATAGCCCTCGGCAGAGCAACCAACCATGTACCAAGTGCAGGGGTCAACAGAATTAATATCCCAACCATCCATAACATGAAACTCATCATACATCTTACTCTTCATGGACATCAAAGCAGCCACTGATAATACCAAACAAAAGAATCCCTCACTGAAACTAAGTTAGAAATGTGAGAAGCAAGGAAAGAAGAAATGCCAAACCTTCATAGTTGACACCCTTTGGAGAGAGAAGGCTATCAGTGCCCTCCACAAGAAGAACCCAGTAACACAGGAAGAGAGAAACGAGACAGGAAACCACTTTGGCATCTTCCATGAAACAACAACAAGAACAACTGATTCAAGCAGTGAGGAGCAACAAAGTTTCCAACTTTTCTACTGGGATCTTCACTTTTACCCTCGCTTCTGAAAAAGAAAAAAAGCATAAAAACAAGCAAACCCTTTTGGAAAACCTCTCCGTGCTTGCTGCGTGGAGTGAAAAGAAGGTGAAAAGAACCATTATTTCTTTTTCTTTTTAAATAAAATAAAATAAGAGAGAAAGAAAAAACAAACCGAAATGAATGAAGATGATGAGAGCAGGAAAGACAACTCGAGATTTGGAAATATGACAGTGATTGTCGCTTGGTCTGTGAGGTACGACTACAGTGTTTACCTTCGAGGCCATGATCCTGTGCAGAGAGTCACGTGAACTTCTTGTTCTGACACCATAGGTTGACTGTTTATTTGGTTATAATCGTTGGATATTTTTGTTTAGGATTGTGATGATGAATGAATGGTAAGATGGGTGTAGTGGAAAGTGTTAATGATTAAGAGGAGTGTGAACGAGCGTGTGTTAGCGGAAACTGGAGGCGCGAAATTTGATGGTTAAGTGATATTTTAGTATTTCGCTATATTTCGAAGATTTAGAAATTGCATGTCTCGGAGCTCAAGGAAGGAACACTTCTACAAATGGTTTGACTCTGAAATGCCAATAACATCCAGTATCATACTTTTTAATTGTTTGCATCATGGTACTTTCAATATTAACACTTATGAGATAAGGTTGATCCAGTTTTGGTATGAAGTCGGGTACCACTTTATTCTAAAATCAATCCATCTAAGGTTAATATGTTTTGTTTAAAACCTTTGAAGGGGTAGTATAAATTTTAGCTTCTCTTCTAATAAAGCTTTTTTGTACCTTGAATAGAAAGTGTATCCAAACATGCTAAGAAGAATATTAAATTAATGTCTGATAAGAAGTCTCATATAAGATCAATAATTAAGACTGTCATAATTGATTTACTTCAGAATCCATGAGTAGAGATGTTTGTGAACTAATTCAATTTAATGTCATTTACGATCATAAATAAAATTTACAAAATACTTTCATTATACTATACTGTATTTGAAAGGTAATTTAAAAACTTAATTAAACTTCTTTAACTTACATAATCTTAAGAGTAGTCAATGATCTTCATGATGAAATAAGAACAGAGAACTTTTGTTCATTGGATAAACTTGTATGTCTCCTTTTTATAAAATTAGTGTTTTGTTCCTTTATATTTAAGGTTGGTTCTGATTTTGTACTTTACTTATCTATTTATTTAATTTACCCGTGTTATAAATTTTACTGTGTTTGCAGGCTTGTTATATTCACCCAAAAAGAGCACCAAAGAAGAGGTTGAACAACGAGTTAAAGAGACCAGAAGATCTAGTTTATTGTTCCATCAAAATCTCAATTTGGTATATTTTAATTATAACCTGGATAGTCTAAAACATTTAATGAATTACTTTTCACACCAAATTAGGCAAAGAACAATTGTGAACAAATATGCTTGGTGTTACTCCCAGAACTGTAGAGTATACAATTCATTTTTTCGTCGTCATCTACATTCAAGAAAATTCATCTGCAAAATCCTTAATCGTGTCGACTTCAAAAACAACTCTGCTAGCAACTTGTTTTGTTCAACCTTAAATAAGAAATTGAAAGACCAACATATAATAATTTATCCCATCCTTCCATCACAATAATTATTATACAATCAATATTATCATATAATTAGATATCAGTATAAAATTACTTTATAATAAGTAAAATATCTTTTCTCTAAAAAAGGGATAACAACATATGAATTTGCAGCAATTAAAAACGCAACGTCTGGAAACATTTTCAGAATATATTATATAATGACAAGATAAAAAATTATGAGAACTGTTAGTATCAAATAGCTAAAATACAAGAAACAAAAAATTAAATGTGGAACATTATTAGAGAGCAGCATTAAAGAAAGGAAAACAGACAGATAGCAACATTACATTTCAAAAGGAAAGGAACTGGTCAACAACATTACAAAAGGCACATTATTAACAAGGAGGAAACTAAACTAAACCCAACAACCCCACAATTAAAATCCACCCTCCATTCCCTCCTTCCAGCCAAGGCTTTTAATTTTCCCCCTTGCATAAGCATTCTAAGTTCTGACCATTTCAGGCCAAGTATACTACTACTACATCATCCCATATAGACGTTTACAATAAATGAGGCTATTTGCCTCAGGAAATAAGATCCAAAAGTGGCCACAGAATCAAAAGGAGTATCTATATATATATGCCGATATATCAAGCGCAGGTTCAGCTTGAGACTACACTGGCCAGATAATTTAAACAAGAATAACAGTGGCACTTTCGTTTAACTTTTCGACTAGTATACATTATGCCCCTGGTAGCTTATCATCATGATCCTATGGGATGAACAAATTGTATCCCTATTTGCCGCTTCACATGGTCAGGTATCAACTTGTTAACAAGCTCTGGAGATGCTCCAGTTAACTGTAAACAGGAAGGATTACAATATAGTTGTCCATCATTTAGGATGTTTAGGTTGGATGTTAATGAGGGGAACAGTGTATATATATTTCTAATGCATTGCTTTGTGTACTCTAAGAGACAAACACAAGATGACACACAGCTCAAAACAACCAGACAGATATATAAAGCTTAGAAAATAGAACTATGGATGAATGCATCTTTTCTGATTCAAAAATAGTATCAATCTATTCCTTTGAAATTGTCTCTACAAAAAAATTGCTCCCAGAGCATATGTAAGACCAAGAAGGATATTTTAAGGACTTACTTCCTGTTTGAAGTTAAATAGAGGAGGAAAAGGACGGCCATTTGGCAGGTGAGCATTAGTTTCTCGAAGTTCATCAAAGAAAGGATGTACACATGCTTCAAGCTACAAAACAAAATTAGATTCTTCTTAAACTGATGTTCAGGTTTTCTAAAGAAAAAAAATCATTGATTAATAAAACTCAGAAGAATTATAGACTGTGCACATAATGGCATTAGGAAACTAATTAGAATATACAAAGAGGGGATAGAAAGACAATCACACTAACCGCAGTACACCGGAGACTAGGGGAGTACTGCAAAAGCCGAGATGCAAGATCAATAGCTTCTGGAGGCATCTTTTTGTGGAATATCTACACAATTTTGACGTGTTAGAATGTCTAGGCCATTTTCATATTAATTACATTTTATTCATCCAACAATAAACAATTGTCTGAAAGGGGATAAAATTATAGACCTTGTGCCATGGGTGTGCTTTTATCTGTGGAAACCTGAAGTCATTGTAATTGGGATTCATACAGCGTACTTCCTCGCGAGTTGGTGTGCCAAGCACCTACAAAACATTTTTTTTAAAGATGACTTCTAACAAGGAAGGCTTGACTAAGGAACATAAAATACATGTTGACATCAATTGTACCTTTATAATATGTACAAGCTGGTCTACTGCGTTTTCTCCTGGGAATAATGGCTGCAAAAGTTTAAATTGCAAAAGTTTATAATATGTACAAGCTGGTGTACTGCATTTACTTCATTTAATGGCAAATTCAAATTCATAAAATAGTATTATTCTAGAAATAATAATTAATTATCAATGAGACGAACCTGGCCCAGAAGAAGTTCAGCAAGGACACAGCCAGCTGACCAAATATCGATAGAAGTTGTATACTCTGTGGCACCAAATATAAGTTCTGGAGCACGATAGAATCGTGAACATATGTATGATATATTAGCTTCGCCCTTCACCTGGTGAGACAAAAGAGAAGGTCAGAACAAGAAACACTTCAATGGAAAAATCAATTATATATTAGCGAAAACTAATGATCCTGGATATTGTAAGATGAGTAGTAGTCTCCCACTCCCAGTAAAACACAAGCTGAATGAATACAAGACATCACAAAAACTCCAAAAAAATAAAATATGTTGTGCTACACTACAAGTCAACAAAGAGCCCCACGGCTTCGTGTTGAGCACAGCAAGACATCAACAGAAGATACAGAAATCAAAACAACGAAAAAATTGGACCTGTTCCATCTAAAGTACATTTTTTTTTGGCCATGGGTAGGTTATTGGTTGACATTCTATGCTAATACTTTGTCAATATAAAAGATAATGGTTTGTGAAAAAGATGGACAAAAACTAAGCATACCAAAGCAAAATAAGACCTACTAGAACTTTGGCACTTCCAAAATCACATAGCTTTACTTGGTGTGTAAGAGGATCCACCTGGAATATTCACAGAAACACATTAAAGCCAGAAATATTGACTATTTTTTTAAGAATAAATCAGACATATATATATATATATATATATATATATATATATATATATATATATATATGTATATGAAGGGGAGATAAGCAAATCTGAGCCATATAATCCTACATGGATTGTTAAGATTAAAAGTTTATTAAAGTCACCCGATTTAAAAACTCAAGTTACTTGTATATAAATCTTGACCATTTTTAATAAGATGCAATGGTCAATATTTACTTCTCTCACTCTCTCATATAAAGAAGTTCTCTCACAATATATATACATATTAAAAAAATACGTGAACAAACCAGAATATTTTGAGGCTTCAAGTCTCTGTGGCAAACTTTGGGAACAGTGTGAATATAAGCCAATCCCCTGAAAATCTGCAAGCATGCCACAAACTTCTATCAGGCATCGTTTAAATAAATCAGAGATATTTATATACCATCAGAAAGTATTAGGCATACCTGGTACATGTAAAGTTTCACATAGATGATCGGCATTCTTTGATTAGCATTGCTATAGTGCTTTAAGACTCTATACATGGACTCCGGAACATATTCCATCACCAAATTTAGAAAAAGTTCATCCGTACTTGTAGTTGAAAAGAAACAATGCTTCAGTGAGATCACATTTGGATGATCCAAGACACGCATTAATTGTAGTTCACGGTTCTTGTATCTTCTGTCCTGTAAAACCTTTTTAATGGCCACTGCCTCCCCAGTTTCCAAGCATTTTGCCTACGAGAAAAAAAAAATATTAGCATGTGACAAAGATAGCAAGAGTAATGAACCAAGTATGAAACAATTAGCATACCTGGAAAACAATTCCAAATGAGCCAGTTCCTACGACTCGTTCGGCCTTGTAACTAATAGTCTACAATAATGATTGTAAAAAGACATTAAATTTGCAGTCCAAGATAAATGTCATATGACATTTTTAACAACCAAGCAAATAAATCAACATAAGCGTAATATTATCAGCAGAACGGAATTTACAAAGATCATACCTGTTTGGGCTCCCCGTTTTTGCCTCCAATTGTTGTAGATATGATGTGACCAGTGAGGGAATCATTGTCATTGATGACAGAGGAGGACATCTCCTTTAAATTTGTAAAGGTATATAAAATATTAGAATACCAACCTTCTTCACAAAATATTTCAAATAATTGCTAATGTTATCAGAAGGAAGATAAAAGTTGGAAGAATACACTTAACCAATAGGCAGACACATAAAATAAACTAGGTGGAGACTACGATGATAAACAGCGTGTAAAAGTTGGAAGACTCGGTGGAGACTATGATGGTAGACAACATACCCAATTAAAACATCACATTTAATAACTCAAAAGTTTAAGACATAACGTGAGAAAAAAACAACGGGTGAGCAACTTCAGAATGATATTTCAGAAAATTCAGTGGTGGAAATATTATGTTAAGAAATTATTAACATGGAACCAAGAACTATAACAGCACTATGTTAAGAGTTCAAACTTCAATTGAAGTTGTTGAAAGTAAGAACTGAAGGGAGCACAACGAGTAATGTAACTAAAATAAATCAAAATAAAGTAACAGCTAATGCAGAGAACAGAAAACTGGATAAAAACAATTTTTAACAGAATCAGAAATAAAAGAAAATCTCGTGCACAAGTGGCAAAGGAAACGATTACAAGTTCAGGACAAACAAGAAAAAACCGAATCGCTGAGAACGCAACATCGACACAAGATTATAATATACAAGATCAGAGTACGATACAGGTGTCGGAAACAAACAAATCTCAACTCAGTAGAAAATCCAGTTCAGAACCTCTTTCAAGAAAAAAAAATTGAAACTTCACAGAAAACCACAGATCAACACAAAGAATAGCAAAACATGGGTTTTCAGCCTTAAGCTCAAAGAAAAAACTTTCAGCCAAGAAAAAAAGAATTTCCATCTCCCAATAACAAACCCCTACATCCCCTTTTTCCAACCTAAAAGGAATAAACAAGAAACAAATAAATAAAAAAACAAAAATTATGCATCTCACTCCCACATGATTTCAGCTTCATCCACTAACCAACGAGGAAATCCCAAGAGACATTTTGGACTCTCCCATTTCTGGGTCATACGCTTTCTCACCAACCATACAATCAGCATATTAACAAGACTATAAAGATAATTTTTTGAGCTGGAAAAGTACCTTATCCTCAGCCATGGCAGAGGGTAGAGAAAAGAGGAAGAATCTAAGAAGAAGAAGAAGAAGAAGAAGAAGAAGAAGAAGAAGAAGAAGAAGAAGAGAAGGGAAAGAGAGGGTACGAAGGAAAAGGTAGAATGGAGGACCTGGAGGACCCAGTAAGAGAAAGACAAGTCCATGTGATCACAGCTCTCCTTTTTCCACTCTTTTCTTTTCTGTCTTCGTACCATTTTTATTTATTTATTTTCGATTTTTCCCGCTTTTATTGACTATCTTTGCAGATTAGGAAGACCTCGCTGTTAACCACAATCATTAGGTGTGCTTAACTGAAATGATAATGATAATAGAAACATAAACAAATTAAATTAATTAATAGGTACGTAATTAATAACACGATGATGCTTAAGTTTCCTGTTTTCGGCTTTAGCAGAGCCTCTCAGCGAGTTGAGGGCCCAAAATGATTATGTCATTTAATCATATAATTAGGTCCACTCTCGCACATCACCCAATTCACTTTTAAATTTGGGATAATGTATATTATGTTCTATATATTTTTAGTGCATGTAGAAATAATTCTATTAAAAAATAAATATTATTGGTTTCATTTCAGTTTATTTTTATTATTTTTGTTGTTTTGTTTAGGACATTGGTATTTTACGTGGAAAATAGTTTTAAAAAACTAACCGTATGTTTGTTTCCGGACACAAAAATGCTAAGGAAATAAATATTTTGAAAGTGTGAGAATTGAGGATTAAAAGAAATATTGAGACATAGAGAAAGTCATATTACTTTTGTCTTTGAACTTTCTCTATTCGAAGGAAAAATATTATTTAATTTAATTTTTCTTTCATTTTTTACTTTTTTTAATTCTCAATTCAAACGACCTCGTTTTTCTCTCTCATTTTCTTAATTTTTTTCTTTTTTCCTATTATAAAATTCACTCCTTAATTCAATTACACCATAAGAAATTATAACTAATTTAAAAGTTGAGTAACTATATTCGTCTTTATATTATTATTTTTAGTTATATGAGAACAAATAAATATTTTATCTATTATTATATATCTCATTTTGAAATCTGGTTCATCCAACCAAAATCACCATCACATCTCGAAAACCAGTAAAGTCACACACACAAACGAATTTTGTAAATACATTAAACATTGAAAAAATTGGATTTCGAAATTTAGTGTAACCTTAATCACATTTATAAACGCGGTGGAGAGAAATGAAGAAAATAGGTGGAAAAGGAAAGTGAGATGGGATGTTTACCCAAATCAAATGAAGTCATGACTTTAAGGGTACTTTTGTCTTTTTAAAACAAGTTGGGGGTGTAGAAAGAAAAACGTGGGGTGGAGGAAGAAAAGTCCCCTCACACACAGGTCCACCAATTGATTGGATAACGCAACTTTTTAAATGTATGAAATATTTAACCAATATTAAACTTTTCTCTTATGAGCCCACCTGTGTCGGATAAGTACAATTTTTTTTTTCGTATGATTTACGTAAATAATTTAAAGTATGACTTATGTAGATGCAAGTTTGACTTCTTTCGGACACTGAATGAGAGCAACTTTGTACGTTGTACAGAGATTTATTTTAATTTTTCTTATTTTAAGAAACTAAAATAAATACGTCGCATATTTTTGGAGGATAAATTTGGATATAAATCCTTTAACAAATTTTACTAAGTCTTTATTTGTTTCATTCTTAATTTTAGCTGGCTTTTGTGCCTTTTTAAATCATTAAAAAAATACAACGCATTGTCTGGAAAAAAATTACAGTGTAAAGCAAGCATTTAAACATTTTACCAACCAAACAACTGTTAATGAAATCATAATTAAGACAATCAATAACGGGACTGTGAAACCTCAATAAAAATCGAAAGATTAAATCATATATGTATTTTTCAGAATTAAAAGTAAAATTTAAAATGATTTTTTACCTGAAACTTTCTGCTTAAAAACTGCTTGATTTGATGTTGAAATAATAAAAAGAAAACTATTTATAGTCTAATAAAGTGTGTTGCCACACAATTCTATGACAACTTTTCCTAAGCTAAAAATATATAACAATATTCCTCGTCTTATGATTTTAATATGATTTCATATACACTAAAATCAATTCTAGATCCAAGTGAAATATTTGTTTAACTAATTCGATCATTCAAAAACCAATAACTTTCTATTTATTTAAAATTACAAATCTCGGATAAGTTTGGTTAAACTTAATAAGTATTTCTAAAATGGTTAAAAAAACACTCATCTAGGAAGTAAATATGATTTATTAGTAAAAAAGGACAGAGAAAAAACTGTTTTTTTTTTCAAAGTACATTAAAAAGAAATATGCGTAGACAAACTTACCCTACTTTTCAAATAAGTAATTCTCTTTGAAAAAATGATTTCAAAAACATTTATTTTGACTTTTCACCAAAATAATTGAGGCTAAAGTGAAACGGTTATCATTGGAAGTATTAAAAGCCCGCCAAACCATAAACTACAAGTAACGTAAACAAGCCAATGTTGTTGAAAGAAAAAACTATTCAGAGAAGAAATGAAAAGGAACAAGAAGTTGTTGTTGTTGTGGGTAGTGTCACTCCTTTCCTTTGCTTGTCAAAGATGGAATTTTGAAGTGGGAAAGCTGAAAATGCGCCCCAACACCTGCTGTCTGTGTTGTGTTTGGTGGGAAGTTGTTGTTCCATACACATTCTCATTCTTATTCCATAAGGTATGTTTTCAATGCACAGTTGGGTTTTCATCTTTCGCTTGGATTTCACTCATTCATCTACTACTTTCTCAGCTGCTGCATATCTCCATCACCTACTTCTTCGCTTCACTTCGAAACATACCTGAAAGCTCCACTCTTCTGCTTAATTCCCTATTGCCCCCACCAAACTTGAATTCTAATGGAATCCATATTAGTCAGTAAGACACCATAAACATACACCTTTTCATGCCTCTCAGAGTTCCTTCTTCTTGTTTCAGTGACCATTTATCTTTGTATGGGAAAAAGAGAGGGACGAGGCTTATGTGAATAGTTAAAGTCGTAAACTTTAGCTACTTTAAATTCAGCTGATAGGTAGTGGTGTAATGGGGAAACAAGGGTCTCATAAAAGTCTGCGTTCTGAGTTTCAGGGTTGGCATTCCAAAACTTTGTTGCTTCAGGGTCTGAAAAGTGATTCTTCAAAATGCAATTCTTGTAGGGGGATCTATGTAGGGAAAAAACACATCAGAGCCATTGTTGTCATGTTTGGATTGCTGGGTTGCCTTTTCCTTCTTGACTCTCTTATCATCTCATTTTTTGAGTTTACCAATCTTCAACCCGTTTCAGCCCCAAATAACTCAAGTCTGTTTCAGGTACAAGTACAGAATCTCTTGCGTGCTAGCACCCTCCTCGAACTCATATATGCAAATAATTTTAGAGATTATCTTTATGTGTTCATACTTATTCTTGAGGAAATTGTGTTTTGAGTTTCTCAATTTTCAATAAGAATTAGTCTTAGCTTCTGTATTTTAGAAGGATAATTTTAATCTGAGTATTTTTGTAACTAGTGAATTTTTCCCTTTTTGGTGATACTTAAGATATTAGGACCAAGAACAGAATTCATCAATATAAAAAAAAATTATTCTTTTCAAAACTAACACCAATTTGGACCAAAAATTGAAAGACATAGATAGAACGCATTTTATCTTTTATTTTATTAATCATATTGATGGATGGTGGAGCTATTGAACATAAATTTTTATTTATCTTCATAGTCCTTTTCTCAGTAAGCTGGTTTCCTTTATCTTTTACATCTAACGTAATCTGATGTCAACCGTGTCTGTACAACTTTGTTCTGAAAATTAGAAATTTTAACTTCATGTGGTTCAAAGTTTCCAACCGACTTTTCTGCGTGTGATTCAAAGTAATCTACTACTCGAAAATGGAAACAATTTTTCTACATTTTAAATGTGATGTTTCAGAACATTTGAGAGTAAATTATGTTTACTCGTGATGCACGTCTCAAGTCTGTATAATTCAAGTTGTCTTGTACTCAAAATTTATGTGATATTTTGCTGATTGGCATATATAACTAATGTATGTTTTAATGAAAAGGGTAGAGATTCCTACATCTACAGAAAACAATCGCCAGTATATATGTATGAACGACTTCTAAACTTGGCTTCCAGTGCTCTTGCAGAGGTTAGGATCAAACTTACAGATTCATGTGCATATGTTTGGATATTTCTTTTCAACATTTGAAGTTTATTTCTGTCTTTTGTTACCACAGAAGGAGTTCAAGCAAGAATCATCCAATTTATGGGTGGAACCATTTCGGCAGGCATCTTCATGGAAACCTTGTGCAGAAAGAAAAGTTCAATCCAATTCGGGTATGTAATAAAAACATGCACAAAACTTTTACGACGTGTATTTATTCTTATACTTTTATATCAACAACTTGAGGTTTCAAATGTAACTTATTATCAGAAAATTATTTGCTTGGTATACTACTCTGTAACTGGTTTATAATCTGTGACAGGGAAGCCTGTGCAAAGTAATGGCTACATCTTAATCAGTGCAAATGGTGGTCTTAATCAACAACGAGTTGCTGTAAGTACAAGCAGTTAATTCATATCTTTCCAGACATTCACATAACTAGACGCATACAAACACTACTAATCCTATCATTGTGGAGTGGAAAAGTAACGGATCTTAAACAATGAAATTAAGTATTGTACTGACATAACGCTGGCTATCAACTATCAAGCACGTAGTTAATTACTCTACTTGTGATCAAATATGATCTTTTATCCTTTCTTTTTGACATGGTTTTGGCATATCCAATAATGGAAGTAATGAGACTACTGTAGTGATTACAGATTTGCAATGCTGTTGCTGTGGCATCTCTCCTTAATGCAACTTTAGTCATTCCAGAATTTCTTTACAGTAACGTATGGAAGGATCCAAGGTACGATGTGTTCGGTAGTAAAGTAAAAACTGAACTTTTCACTTGCGTAATGTGATTTCAATAGTTCAATGTTTTCTCAATTATCAAAATCTCAATTTACAGTACGATTTGGAGTTATACACCTGCATTTGCAGTATTTGATTTCAATTGAATGGCTCAACAATTTATGAAATAGTTATCTAAAAATTGCAGCCAGTTTGGTGACATATACCAGGAGGAGTATTTCATGAATACCTTGAAGGATGATATCAATATTGAGAAGGAACTTCCACCTCATTTGAAATCTCTGGATGTAGAAGCGATTGGTAGCCAGGTTTTGTAATCTTTCATTTGATGTGCTTTAGAAGACAGACTAAAATCGTTATAACAACAACTTCAATAAACACCTTGCTTTTTAGATTACAGACGCAGATCTTACCAAGGAAGCAACAACTGCTGACTATATCAAAATTGTGCTTCCTCTTCTTTTGAGAAATGGAGTAGTTCACTTCCTGGGATACGGAAATCGACTGGGTTTTGATCCATTGCCTTCTGATATTCAGGTCATAAGTTTTACCTTGGTTGTCTAGTTTTAAACAGGTTACTACTTTGTTGGAAGTTTGCCTTTATGTACAATACTATGTTGTCGATAGGACTGCCACTGGTTTACCGTATACAACTTAAACAAAAATACCCCTTTTTCTACTATCAGATATCTAATCCTCGATCATGGAAACACTGATGAGAAATTCTATTCGATAGTTGGTAGCTTCAAATTTCACAAATTATTTTCCACCAACCTCTATCATTTGAAGAGATATTCTTCATTTTCATTACGTAGTAATCAGATCTGACCACTTGAATGAACTAAGTGTTATCTGCATCAGATCTGCACTCGTTTGGTGTACTTTTAAGGTTCAAATTTAGGATGAATTTTTATATGTTTGCAACAATTCCATTTGCAGAGGTTAAGATGCAAATGCAATTTCCATGCTTTGAAATTCGCGCCAAAAATTCAACAACTTGGCTCGATATTGATCCAAAGGATTAGGAAATATGGTGCTCGACGAAGCATGTTAGACACTCAATTGCTGGGAAAGTTCATCCACAACAACCAATATCATGAAGGTAAAAGGGGCTCAGCAAAATATCTAGCTTTGCACTTGAGATTTGAAATAGACATGGTAGCCTATTCCTTATGCGAATTTGGAGGCGGGGAAGAAGAGAGGAAGGAACTTCAAGCCTATAGAGAAAGACATTTCCCACTGTTTCTTGAACGCTTGAAGAAGAATTCAACGTATGCATGTTTCTACCATATGCTCTGCTATATAATGTTTTTAATGGTAAATATCCTTGCCGTTTATCTAATTTGTTTGATGCACTTGCTATTGATGTTTATAGCTCTATTTCTCCAATGAATTTGAGAAAACTGGGAAGATGTCCATTAACACCAGAAGAAGCAGCACTTGTTCTAGCAGGTCTAGGTTTCAAACCCGAAACTTATATTTACTTGGCTGGTTCACACATTTATGGGGGAAACTCGAGAATGGAACCCTTCACTAGCCTCTATCCTAATGTGATCACAAAGGAAAACCTGCTTACAGACAGTGAACTAGCACCTTTCAGGAATTTTTCTTCTCAGGTAATTTCGTATTCTCTCCATTATCTTTGACAATAATGATCTCACTCAACCATTTTTTTTAGTATCCACTCAGATTACTTCACCGTTCACTGATGTTCTTGAAAATATATGTAAGATTTTAATGAACTGTATGAAGTGTACCCAAGTACATTTTAAGGTTCAGAATCAGACAAGCACTTCACTTAGGAGAGAGTTTATTCTCAAGAAATTTTATCTGGGACAGTATTGTCAACTAAATATTTTCACAATACTAAATAACTATAGTAACTTTCATGTGAATGCAGTTGGCGGCTCTGGATTTCATTGCATGTGCAAGTGCTGATGTATTTGCCATGACTGACTCTGGTAGCCAACTTTCATCATTGGTATCTGGATTCAGAACCTACTATGGTGGTGATCATGCTCCGACATTGCGGCCAAACAAGACAAGGCTAGCCGCAATTTTGAGGGAGAACAACACCATAAAATGGAACAGGTTTGAAGTCAGAGTAAGGAAGATGATTCTGGAAGGTCAGAAGGCTGGCATTAGGAGTTATGGCCGAAGCATTTATAGAAACCCCAGGTGCCCTCAGTGCATGTGCAAACACCATTAGATACTAGCTAGTCCTTACATCAACACTTGTTAATAAAAAAACACTTCCTTTTTAGATTCAATTTCTTTAGCCATTGATTCTTTTCCCCATGTATAATATGTTACTCTCGATCCTATACATAGAAAATAAATTGGCTTCTTTTCTCAAAGAATAGATTCTATTAGCATTATTGTACTGATGTGTTGAAATAAGATCCAAATACATAAAATAAGAAAATAGAAAAACAATGAAGTGATTGAAATTGAACACATGATAATGTATTTAGTTCCCCTTGATTAGGAGGCTTGAGCATGTCATAGAGAAACTTCATTAATGACCCCACAGTGAAAACTTGGGGCAGAGTCATGGTTTGTCTTTAGCCTGTAAAAAAACCAGCTCAAAATTATATTTATTTAACCGAGCCAAATTTAAAAAATTGAGCTTGAGATGGTTACAAATTTTAAAGCTTGGGTTTGGTTCATTACTTGGTTTATGATTTGAATATTTTCTTTCTCTTTAGGTAAAATTTGGTCAATAGATTAAGTATTTTAGAAACCTGAGAATATATTTAATAACATTTTATTAGAATAACATAATTGTTGTATATTTTCTTTCTCAAAAAGATCTTAAATGATGTTTTAAAAGGAAGTAACATTTATATTCATACATATCATTTAAAACAAGACTCTTGAAAATTAACATCAGGTAGTATGTGTGTGTAAAAGATGTTAAACAAAATTATATTCTTTTTAGAATATATAATAAATTAAACAGCAATTGTTTAAGTGATACATATATCATGAGTGCAACTGAAGGTCAAAATTGATACACCTTGCAATCAACATCAATGGTTGTACGAATGGTATGGAAGCGGATATGAATCATATGATTCTTGCAATTCTGATAACTACGCTCGCCACACAATAAAAGGACAGAGGAAAAAATAAAATTACTAGAAATTTATCTATAAACTGAAAACATTTTACATTTGAAATAGACAAAAAATAATATTATTTAGTGTTTTTGAATAATTTATCATTTGCAATTCTTTAAGGCGTGATAGCCTTATGATTCTTAAGCCCTATAAGTGAAGAGTTTCAAAATTTCCATATTTGGGAAAGAATATTTAACCATTCTAAATTTGATTGTTTTTAAAATAGGTACTATCAACGCTAGATTTATTTTAATTAACACTTAAACTTTATTTTCTTTATAGATAGACATCTTAAACTTTAGTTTGATTCTGATTCATCCTTAAAATTAACATGTATTTATATTTTTTATCGTTAAAGAAAATGTAAAAATAAATGCGTATATGCCCATGTTTCTATTATAGTATATATGGAATATGTAATGTTTGAAATCTTATCTCATCTCTGTAACCAACTTTAGTGGAATCCAGTCACTGAGTTATTCATTTGCTCAAGGTCAAAAGTAAACCGCTTCCCATAAATAACTTTCAGAAAAATACTGAACTGTCTAAAATGGCTGAATTTGTAGCATATTTGGAAACAGATGTGGATGTAAAGCAAAAGCTAAAAAGAGCTCAAAAACTGAACCATTCTACTTTAGTTCAAAAACTGAAGCTCAAAAAGTGCATCTATCTCTATGTATAGTATGGTATGTAGAAAGAAATTTAGAAAGAATGGTATTGATTATTTTTTTTGCCAAAAATAATCTAATTTGTGATTTCCGTTTCTTTTGTGTTCATAGGAAGTGATGTTAAAATATTTAACTAAAAGCTTTTTAATTCCACGACTTTTTAACTCCATTCACATTATTGTTTGAGTTATGTACATAAAAAAAGCATTTCAAGAATTATTATCCAAGAAGATGAAATTAGGGACACGGAAATCTAGCGGGCTGACCAACGTTAAAGAAGCTGAAAGTGAAAGTAAAGTGGAAAGTGACGTGCAAAATGTTAGTAATTATTTTGTGATGCAGATGAAAAATTTGAAATCAATGTTCTTCCGTGTCACGTCAAAGAATTAAACATTAGCAGAAAAATGTTAGTCCTAATTATCTATTAATAAAAGAATACAGGGTTAGGGTTCGGTTAAAAATTTAAGTATGAGTCTAAAATTCTACATTGATCAGATATAAGAAAGTAGAGCATTATATAAGAATAAAGATTCATAAACTCATTGTCTTAAGATTTTGGGTTGAGAGTGATATCAATTCCTTATATGATTGAGCTCGTATCTCATTGGTATTTGTTCTTCTTAGTAAAACTTCTTCTTATAAACCTAACAAGTGGTACGAGAGTCGATGGTTAATACCGACTCAAACGAGTGCGGTACCCGTCACCGGAACATTTATTTGAAGGAAAACAAGAAACACGAGCTTCAGAAAATTCCCTAATTCATTGTCCCAATAGTCAAAATAGTTTGACATAAACTACCCAATCCCAGTGGAGTTGTACGCTAGTTGAACAATGGAATGCTAAATATATCTATCACCACTGTATATAATGCGAATGTAAACACCTGAAATGATTAAATATAGGATTTTTCAAATCCCTTTTGATGTGGGCGAACTATTATTTTTGAATGATTCCATGTTCCGTCGAAATCATGGTATTTAGCAAAGAAGTAGATGGAACTTTTGAAAGAAATTAGCGTAGAATGTTGACAATGAAGATTGTGAGCTTACCTAATGAGATGAGAAAGAATGAAAACAAACACGTTATCTGTAGCAAGTGGACATGCAAAAGCATAGGTGAATCTATCTCATCTACCCTCTTTGTTTCTTTCAGAGGATGTTCTTTCCTAAACTAAAGAGAAATAAATTAACACTAGAATAAAGTAAAAGCAAACATAAATAAAAGGGATAAAGAATAAAAATGATACAAGTCCCTCTTAGAAGAGACAATTAATAAGTGGGATTCTCTGCCCTATGCAATATGTAATATGTATGCATGCTCACCAAAAAACAGACACTTCTTTTTCTCCACCTTTCTCTCTTTTTCCCTTTTTCTTTTCTTCCTCAACTTTTGGTATATACATTGCAATCATAACCATAAACATATATTTCATTTAATGCAATTTCCAAAAAAAAAATTACATGCTCCAAAACTCCATTGCCAGATGGCATGCAACCAGGAATTGAGTTGCTCATCTAGGTTTAGCGTGTAAAATGGAAAACCAATTCGCTTGGCCGAGTGAACTCAGTCGAGTCCGTTACTCGGGTGAATATCTTTGAGCAGGCCCAATACCTGCTGCATCGTGGGCCTCTTTCCGGGTGACTCCGCCGTACACAGATACGCTACTCGGAGGCTCTCCACCATCTCACTCTCCGACTCGCCGCCGCCGAGTTTAAGTCTCTCATCCAGCGCCTTCACAGAGTGTCCCTCCCTTACCGCCTTCCTCACCCAAACCACCGTCTCCGCCGTGCCGCCCCTCCCCGTCAGAAGCTCCATAAGCACCACACCGAAGCAGTAAACATCCGTCTCCGTCGAGCAGTTCGTCGCGGCGGCAGCGCTCTCCCTTCCAAACTTTCGGAACCCGAAATCCGCGATTCGCGGCTCGAAGTCGTCGCCGAGAAGGACGTTGGAGGTGACGAGATGGCCGTGAACGACGGGCCTTGACCCGGCGTGGTGCAGAAACGCCAATCCACGCGCCACGCCCACCGCAATACGGTGGCGTATTGGCCAGCCCATCTTTTCCGGCGGCGAGGCTCGAGAAACGGCGCCGTTTTGAATAATCTCCCATGTGTCACCGCTCCAATCCTCGACATTAGTCTCCCCCGCCGGTAGTTCCTGCAACCACCTACCCAAATCACCGTTGGACATAAACTCGTACAACACCAGCTTCTCCTTCCCTGATAATAACAGTAACAATATTTCAAATTTTCAAATTGTAAAAATTGCATGCATGAATATCTATCTACACGTAATGATAGCGAGTGGTAGAAGTAGGTGGAAATGGTTACTGAATAGGTTAACTTAACGAGTGCGACGTTACAAAAAATTAAAACCCGTGAGGCATTTAATGTGAGTAGGTTAAGTCAAAGGACACTGGTGTGCGCAGTTATAGATCAGAATTTTGGAACCTATCAGAAAAATAAAAACATTGGCCTAATTCATGAAAGTAGGGTCGCTACCTGCAATACAGTAACCAGAGAGGGGCAAGAGATTGGGGTGTTTGAGTTGAGCAAGGTCAACGAAGAGAGCGACAGCGTCATCATGATGGACGTCTCTGGCGTTTTCGATGACTTTGATTGCCACGTGGATGTCTCCGGTTAAGACAGCGCGGTACACGGGCCCACACCTGCCCTCAGCCAGGAGAGAGTCCTTGCCAAAGTGTGACGTGGCAGAAATGAGGTCCACGAAGGTGAGGTTCATGAGAGGCTTCTCGAACATGACCACGGGTGCGGAAGAGGGTTCTTTCAGGTCAGCCACCCATGATGTCCCTGATTCTGTCTCGAATGCGAAGGGTCCCGATTTCTCCATCTTCACGTTCACTGGGACCGGCTTAGAGATCGCCCACTTGTTCTTTTTTGCCCATTGCCTCTTCCTTCTGCAACGCCACACAACGCACATGCACAGTCCGACAACCACGAGTGCCGAGGCACACGACAAGGCCGCAATCATGCTTCTTGGTTTCTGTTTTGACTTTTGCTTTTCTCTCGGCCTCTTCTTCTCCGCCTGGATGTGGTGGGACCGTTCATGTGGTGGGGTTGAAGTTGAAGCTGATGTCCAGGTTGCACCTAGCTTTGGCGTTTTGGATGCGGTGTAGCTGAAGTTATTACCAGCGTGAATGAACGCCGATTTGCCGAACTTTTTGAATCTGTCTAATGCGGTGGATGCTTTGAAGTTGTTGTGGGAGATGTTCAAGAATTGTATGGTCTTCAAGGGAGGGAAGTCCGAGGGGAAGCTACCGTTCAAAGAGTTGTTTGAAAGGTCCAAGAAGGATAGTGAGGTCAGGGTGGAAATGGGTTTTACGCTGCCTTTGATGTTGCAGTCGGAGAGATTAAGGTATTGTAGATTGGTGAGGTTTTGGAACCCTAAAGGTAAAGTTCTGAGGTTGTTGTGTGAAAGGTCGAGGCTTTTGAGGTTTTTAAAAACAGAGAGATGAAGCTGGTTGGTAAACCTGTTGTATGAGAGATTGAGATTTTTCAGCGATGAAAAGGAACCGTTTTGGGATGTGGGGTTAATGCTCCCTCCGAACCTGTTCTGAGAAAGGTTCACTACCGATAAGGATGAGGTTGTCCACAACCAGTTTGGTACCTGCCCTTGTAAGAAATTCCCAGACAGATCTAGAACCTCCAACTTGGACATGTTCCTCAGATACTTCCACGAAATGCTTCCACTTAGGTTCCTGAAGGAAAGATTTAGTCTTTTAATAACAGCAGCATTTGAACAATTAGAAGCGCTTTGGAACCAGGAAGAGTTGAATCCAGACACAGATTGAAACGCCTTTGACACCAGCTCCTGGTCTTCATTTTTGCATGAATAATATTTAGAGTCCACGAGCGCAAGCAGTGAAAGGAGAATAAAGAACGTGGAAAAGGGCTTCATTTTCTTAGCTCCACCGTCTCAATGTCGTGTCCCTATTATACCCTGATGGTTGGTGTGAAAGAGAGAAAGGCAATAGAGAAAGAGGGGCCGAGGGTGGGCTATAGTTGTTGGCCAAGTGGGACAGTTGGTGGTTATAGTGGTAGTGAAGTGGGAGCAACGGCGTCAAGCGTTTTTGACGGAGGAGTTAACGGGCACGTGAGCGTGGTTATTTGTAATGGTGAAAAACCATTAAATGGAAAATGTACCATAGGTGTTGACTGCTGAAGAGGTTTGAGATCACCGCATGCCAGTCAATGTCGCTTTTTGTTTTACTTTCAAATGTTTTGCTCTCTGACAAAATTTCCCACGGTGAATTTCTGTGAAACCAATGCTGCCATGGAGACTAATGAGTGCGCTGTAATAAAGTGGAGGGTTCAGACAGAAGAAACAATGAGTCTGTGATGTATAAAAAAATACAATAGCCCTTAATTCAAATAGATTTGAAGGTGACCGAAAGGGATAGGGTCCCAGTTCTTTAATTTCTGATTCAGAAGGTTAGAAAGATCAACAGAGAAGATGATGTAATGCTAAACATGCTCCCATGGCCATGCAATAAATTATCCAATCTCAGACCACACAGTTGACAACACCTAACACTGCCAGGGCCTGGCCCCTCACTTGAAACTCCACCTCTCTAAATATATTTTACTATGTAATTTTAAAATAATTTGTGTACATTACTTATCTAATATCAATGTTTCTTATTACTGACAATGATGGGAAAAACATGAAGGGAACGTTGCTATACTAAATACCTCAACAGAATAACAGATAGTTTAGCTGTATAAAGAAGCCATAGTTAAAACTGTTGTAAATTAGTAATTACTAGTAAACATACCGAGTCTTCTGAAAATTTTAAGGTTGTAGTACTAGTATGCTTGGTTCTACTGCATAACATGCAATTCAATTTTGTTGGATAGCAGTTGTTTACTTGTCCAATGCAAAGTGTAGGAAACTGACCACTCAAATTTAGCAAAAGTTGCAGAGTGAGTCCAGATTTTAAGGAATGGGCTACAATCCTTATTGGGGTTAAAAACAAGTTGTTCTGATGGCAGAAGCAGAAGAAATTTAGTTTGATAGTTTTCATTCTATTTATGTTTTTGACAACCATTCCTACTTCAGCAGGTGTTCAATAATCAACAAGAGCCAAGTCTTCAATCCTGAGGGTTCCTTTCTACTAAGAATTAAATTATTGCAGTCACAGTTAACTTCCTGCAGCATAAATAAAAAAGGTTACGTTGTATCTAAGAAGCGGTTGACAGAGTAACTCTTGGATTAGTCATGGGTGAAGAAAATACAGTAAGCATAAGAGAACAATTATTTTGATTGCATGCACTATTGCAGTCATGAATGCTTCATTTACCTTTTGACTAAGCTAGTTTTTCTGGTTTAAACCATGCCTAATCAATTTGATTGTCATAGCTATAAGACAAAAACAGATAGAGACCCAATTGATTGCTATGACCGAGTAAGTGGTACAAAATAGTATCGGCAAATTTGCGGAAGAGCCAAGCACAGTTTGGGACATTACTTCTATCATCTAATTAATTACTTGGAAGAAAAACAAAGCACATGCAAATTACTAAGCCCTTGTCACAACAATGCTCAGTGTTCCACTAACTTGCTATCATCGGTCAACAAGGTTGTTTTTTATGGCTCCCTTGATTGGTAGAAATTACCTCTACAATTTATTTGCACATGTTATATGCAGAAAGAACTATGTCTTCAAGTAAGAGGAAAGCAAAATCCACCAACCGCAAATTAATTCCCTGTTCCTACCCTATCTATTCAAGGAAAAAATAAACAAAAATAACAATTTGACCTAAGCATGTTGGATCGTTAGGGTGAGTAACATTTGGTGAGATGTTTTCTGCTCAATTAATTGTGATAGTCAATTGTCAATATAGAAAATCAAATATATACAGAATAGAAGAAAAAAAAAACCCTAAAGTTACCTTCTGCAGAGGAAAAGACAAAGGTTAAATTAGTTTTTCAGGACCACCTTGCAGACAAACTAATTCAAATTTTAAAATTTCTAAGTTCCCTGCCTTTCAAAACCGAAACCTCAGTTGGAAAGAGCAACAACAAGATGACGCATATTTGAAGAATTCATACCAATTTGGTAGAAAATATTAAGTGGGAATTGAAAAGAAAATGATATAGAATAAAAGGAATAGATAGAAAGCATGATCTTCAGAAAATGACAAATTAGACGCCCATGATCCACTTGTGAAAGTAGGAGAAAGCAAAAGAGGTAAAGTAGTTCAAAATTGCATTGTAGTGGATTTGGAAGTTGGCAAGGAGCTTGCTCCACAAATTCCAGATGCTAGTGGTTATCACACCTGCTCTGGCACCTGGTTTTTGGCTTTTCTCTGTTACCATTATATATATGCACATTAATTTTATGTTATTAAACTGTGCTTGGATCGGTTATGGTGAACAAGTTAAGTGGACGGTATCACCTAATCCACAACCATCCAAATCAGAATTCCAAGAGAATGACAACTCAGACTTAGAATATAGTATTAAATTCAAAGACTGAGATTTGGGGTTATTATAAATTAGTATAACAACTATACACTCCTACCTGAAAGCTGATTCACCAGAGTGGGTCTCGAAAATGAGAATCAGAAAATAATTTCACTTATAAGTCTATGTTTGTATCAGCATCTTGCATGCTCCCAAAACTTCCTTTTGTTTGGGTTAAGAAGTGAAAATAAGAGAATAAAAAAAGTAAAAAGTTTCATAATTTCTGAGATAGTATATGATGAACATGTAGTGAAGGAAAGTGGGTGGTCTTTAATTTCTTTATACACGTTGAGTTGAAAACTTTATGGGCATAATAATGGAGGGTTTGTACACCTTAAAATTAGTCTACGGGGCAATAGCTTCCACATATCATAATTAAGGTCATTTAATTTTGCAAAACAGAAGAGAAAGGTGACATAATTCATGAGTGTGAATGGTTGAGAGTTAATTTTTACCATTTTTTTTAGCATTTTCATTTCACATGATTATCACACACACATACACTTAAAATCTTCTGTGTGGAGTTGTCTTCACAGTGAAGACGCGGTCATGGTATCGTATCCAATATGTAAGATAAAAAAAATAGGAAATGTTATAAAAATTATGGGAGAGTTTTTCTTTAAGTTTACCAAATCTCTCACAACAGTTTGATTTTTTAAGTAAAACTTTATAAATAGAAAATTAAAGTTCAGACCAAGAGATATTATATTACAGTACATAATTTTTTATTTCAAAAGAGTTTTTTAGGTTATAACTTTTTCATCTATGAATATATTGCGGTGTAATTTATATCATAGTCATTTTCTAGTTGTGTTTGAATATAAAATTATTCCTCAAAATTTAATAGATTTGTTCTAATATATGTGAAACTCGGATTTTACATATTTTTAAAAACTGTTTTATTCTATTTTCTAGTAATCCTACATACAAATAAATACTCCACATGCAATTACATATATTAAATGATGATTGAAATTCTAAATATATAAATTAGTTATAAACTAATGTGTAAAATGTTCTGGTAAGGGAAAAAAAAAATTTATATAATACTTTACATTTTCGACCTAGCAAATATTGTCTATATTCTAGTATCAGTAATTATTTCCAATCATAGTACATAAATATTATGGGTAAAAAAAACACTAATACTAATAGAAAAAGATACCGATATTCTCAACGAATACTAAAAAGACAAACAAAGTACGCAGCCTTTGAATGGATGTAAGAGAGTTGAATGTCAGGCCATGGAATCAGATGTTTGTTAAGTTTCCCAACGGATAGTTTCCAACAGATTTTCAATTCCTACAAAAATTTTAAAATTTCTTCGTCCGGAATATTTAAATTTGTTTGGGTCCAATTGATTTTTGGACTTTAAAAGGAGACTAGCCCACAGTAGAGGGTCTTTCTTCCTGCACCTCCAAAATTTCTTCTACACCTCCAAACTTTTTTTAAATTCCCAAAAAATCCTTTGACCATTTAAGAAAATCCGCAAACAACACACCCCCAAAATTATGTCGACTTCTGGAAGTCAAAATATATCACCGGAAGTCGATTTTTGGAAGTCGAAAATGACCTCCGGAAGTCAAAATGTATCACCGGAAGTCGACTTCCGGAAGTCAAAAAAAAATTTCGGAAGTCGACTTTCCGGAAGTTAAAAAATATTTGACTTCCGGGAAGTCAAAGAAAAATTCTTCGACTTCCGTAAGGTAAAAAATTTTTTTTTTAACATTTTTAATTTATTTTAGAATTTGTATTTTTTAACTTTAAATAATATTAAATAAATATAAATATAAAAATAAAAATATAAACATTAAATAAATATAAATATAAAAATAAAAATAAGTAAAATTAAAATAATATTAAACTTTAAATTACAAA